>ERZ808278.211-NODE-211-length-47281-cov-12.381104_pt1 | contig 47281 bp, 68 predicted proteins | sample MGYA00521239_ERZ808278 | MGnify/ENA primary metagenome ERZ808278 (study PRJEB31516, sample SAMN03275600) | gut metagenome | biome: mammalia-associated habitat; material: feces | host: Papio cynocephalus | place: Kenya | collected 2012-07-17 ... | reverse complement strand
GGATATGAAGATATTTTTAGGAATATTATTCTTGTTTTTCGGAGTTTGTAACATGATCCTTGCATTTAGTACAGATTATGACAAAAATTTGAGAAACAAGGTTGTGACTTGGGTTGCTACTATCTGCGCAGGATTTTGCTTTGGAATTGCGTTTGATTATGTTGGAGTATTTGAGCGCCCAAAAGCATTTCCAGCAAAGGAATATACGCTGAAACTCAAGATAACAACAATGGAGGAACTGGTTGATACAACTTACATTATTACAAGAAAGTAGTATATGAAAATTGAAATACCACAGTCTTTTTCAGTCGGAGGACTTGACTATAAAGTCATCCACGATAATTCCTTGAGATACGGAGAAGAATACGGACATTGGAACGGTTCAACCTGTGCCATACACATTGCGGAAACCGCAGGCGGGGAGAAGCTGACGGAGGAAAGGAAGCAGCAGACATTTTTCCACGAACTCGTACACGCAGCTCTCGATGCTATAGGTGAGGATGAGCTGAATGACAACGAGCAGTTTATAGACGCTCTCTCAAATACACTCTATCAGGCAATTAAAACAATGAAGTAAGATATGAAAACAAAAGAACAGATTTTAGAGTGGCTCGACAGGCAGCCATGGAAGAATGAGTTTTATGAGAATAGCTTCAAACAAGGATTGAAGCACACCTCGTATGACGGAGATTTCATAATCACAGCATTTGACTATGAATTGACTGCACAGGGAAATGAGGTTTGGAGCAGGCGTTCTGTTGCATATGCGAATTGGTACAACTCCAACGACAGACCGATGTCTTGGGAGGAATATTGCGAGCAGAATCCGTTGACAGACCGCGACTGGTGTATTTCGGGCAACTGTGGAGTACTATCCTGCATTCCTGGAAGAATGAGGGACGCAGGACGCGATGCGAATGCAATGTCAAAAGAACTCTGCAAAGCCTTTCTTGCATATATGAAGTTGATTCAGCTGCGGAATGCTTGGGTGAGGGACTATGATTATATGAATATGTATTACAAGGTAGCTATATGCAATGACGAGCCTTATGTGCTGTATTATAACCACAGCTCTACAGGTCTTTCGTTCCCTAATGCAATGTTGGCAAATGATTTTATAAACGCCTTCAGAAACCTTTTAAAAACCGCTAAACCGCTGCTGTAATGACAAAGACGGAGATGATACGCTTGCTATGTACGAAGTATATTGACGGACTGTATATGACCCACGATGAGCTGATGAGGCTTCCGGCAAAGGACGTCCGTCGGGTATTTGAAAAACTTAAAAAGAATTGATTATGGACTGGAAAGTTTACTACAAGCCGAAAGGCGACGACCTTGCAAAGGTATGGGTTGAGGCAAAATCACGCGAAGAAGCGATACAGAAAGCCAAGCGCGAATACTGGGATATTGAGGAAATAATTAGTTGTTCAAGAATGCAATAATATGAAAGTGAGAATTAAGAGATTAAGCAAGGATGCGGTCGTGCCTAAAAAGGCACACAGGACGGACGCGGGATTTGACCTCTACTGCACGGAGGCCGCGATAGACTGGGGAAAGCAGGAACTGATTTGTTATACGGGGATAGCGTTCGAGATACCCGAGGGACACGCGGGGCTGATATTCCCGAGAAGTTCGATAGCGAACAAGCCACTGATGCTCCATAACTCCGTGGGCGTGATTGACAGCGACTATCGGGGCGAGGTTACGGCAAAGTTCGTTATCACGGATGCCCGCGAGTTCCTACAGAATGACGGGGGCTATCACAAGGGCGAAAGGATTGCACAGATGATAATCCTGCCGTATCCCGAAATCGAATTTGAGGAAGCCGATGACCTTTCCGACACCGAGCGCGGAGCCGGAGGATACGGCAGCACCGGAAGGTAAAAAGGCTATAAAATACTTTCCTTTCTGAACGAAATTTTGTAACTTTACATACCCCGAAGGGCAGGCGGGGAAAGTCCTGCCCCAAAAGAAACACAGCATACTATCATCCGTTGGGAAACGACCGCTGCGCTATTTTGATATGTATTTATTTTTCCCCGTGCATATTGCGCGGCCGTGCGGAACACTTGCCTTTAAGCACGACCTCGGAGGCCTGACCGCCTCCACGGGAGCAAAGCCCCAAGTCCGAGGGGGCAATGTCTCGGACGCATTAAATAATACTGAGCCGGCCATTGCCTCCGTAAGGTATAAAAAGGTAAAATCCCGTTGTGAAACGAAAGGCTCTATATTATGAATATGTTTCAAATTTTTCCCCGGGCTGCGTGCCCGCCCCTTGCCAATTCGGGCGTTGCGGTTGAAATCCGCTTCGGGGAGCGACGAAAGAAATGTGATTATGGCAAAGAAGACACAGGAAATCATCGACTACAGCTGGGCGTCCGACTACTGGCGGCGGGAGGTCACGGCTCGGGCACGGCTGGCGTGCAAGCTGGCACGGGCGGTGGCGGATTATCTGGAGAGTGATGACGTGTTGGGCTTCTATGCGTATCTGATGATGCTCGACTCCACGGTGCGGGCGATGGTGGACGGTGCGGACAAGGGCATAGAGTCAGCCACACCGCGCAATAAGGGCGAACAGATGACGCGGCTCCTGCTGAAGGCATTTGAGAAATGACAACCCGTACGGGTAATTTTATTAAACCATTAAATTTTATTAAGTCATGAATTATTCATTGAAGATTGATTTGAAGAAGCTTTCGGGCGCGATGCTCGGGAAGGTGAACGGGGAGAACTGCGTTATAATCCCCGTGGAGAAGAACGGCATCTTCTGCTCCGACAAGGGCGCGGCGTACATTGACCTCGCGGCCATCGAGCTGAAGCAGGAGGGCAAGTTCGGGGACACCCACCTCGTTAAGCGCACTCTCGGCAGGGACGAGCGCGAGAGGATGACGGAGGCGGAACGCAACGCCCAGCCGATACTGGGCGGACTGAAGCCGTTCGGAAAGGAGGTGTCGAAGCCAATCCCGGAGGTGACCGTCGAGGAAACGGACGCGGACAGCGCGGCGAAGGACGATGATGATTTGCCATTCTAAGACGCACGGACATGGACTTTGACGGACAATACGCGAGGACGAGCTCCCTGTCGGAACAGCAGCACACCGTGAGGACGACGGAATGCCACTGTTATATAAACGACACCTTCGAGCAGATTGCCGCCCGGTGGGGAAAGGGCGGAAAGACGAAATACTACGCGAGGAAGCGTAAGGCGGAAAAGGAGGGCTGATTATGTGGTGGCTCTGGCTTCTCGCGATTATAGGGGCTTTCGCGGCCGTATGCTGCGGTGCGCTCGCGCTGCTTGTCCTCCGCGCCTCCGGGGCGGACGACGGGGAGGAATACTGAAAATTTGCTGAAAAATTCACGGAGGGCGGTTCGTCAGAAAATCACCCTCCGTTTTTTATGCCTAAAAATTCACGCCGCCCTTCCGTCTAAAAATTCACGGCATTCCTTGCCGACGTGCGGAAAATCCGTATCTTTGCGGCATGGAGGTACGGGAGACATACAGGATGGAGACACTGGCGCGGCTCGTGGGCGAGGCGTGCGGCTGCCCCGACCTTTTCGAGCGCAGGCGCACCGCGAAGCTCGTGGCCGCCCGTTCCTGCTTCCACTACCTCGCGTTCACCGTCCTCAACGCGCACCTCGGGGACATAGCGCGGTTCTCGCACAGGAGCTACAGCATCGTCTATTATGACGTCACGAAATTCCGCGAGAACATCCGCTATGACTGGCGGCTGCGCGACGCGTGGGAAAGGTGCTCCGGCATCGAGGAGGAAATCAGAAAGCTCTGAAAATTCACGCCCGCCCCGGCTTCTGAAAAATTCACGGCAGCCCTTCCGGTCTAAAAATTCACGGCACGGCTCGCCCCCTAAAAATTCACGGACTATGCAACGTTCTAAAAATTCACAGGCCTCTCCGGAGCCTAAAAATTCACGGCAGCCGGACGCGGCTAAAAATTCACCCTCCGGCAACCCGGACAAAAATTCACGGACGACCGGAGGGCGGAAAAACACTGACGCACCCACGGACGCGGGCGCAACCGCACGCGATACGCATGACGGAAGATATATCGAGGACATAGCGGCACAACTGGCCGCGCTGAAGCGGCGGCAAAGGCGCGTTATATTGCGCGGTGTTGCCGTTGTGGTGCTCCCCCCTGTAGTGCTGTGCGTTCCTCTCATTGCTTTGAAGGCATTTCAGTTGCTGTTGATTTCATGGGCGTGGTGCTTCGCCCCTCTCCTGCTGCTGCTCATTCCTGTAGCCCTTGTTTTCCGCGCCTATTTCGCGTCTTTGCGGGCATTCCGGAACGCCCCCGGCAATCCGGAGGCCTCCAGTGCTGGCAATCATACCGAGGGCGGCAGGTAGCCGCCTTGCCCCTGTTTCTTGCGCCGCGCAACCCTTTCACGGATTGCGCGGCCTTGTCTCTTGCCCGCGTTTTCGTTCTTTGCCGCCTAAAACGCCAGTTTCCGCCACTTTATTACGAGTGTAAATTATACATTCGCGGAATTTCGGTGGCTTATATGGCGTTTTCGCGCTTGTACGAAAGTTGTCGGAGCTGTAAAATAGTTCCGCCCCGCCCTGTCAGGAGCGAGGCGAAAAAGCCGCCCAAAGGCGGCTGCGTTATAGTTCGATGCAGTCGCGAAGTTTCGCCCGTTCGTCGATTCCGGGCGCGTCGTCCGGAATCTCGAACACTTGCGCGTATGCGCTTTTGCGCCCAGCGCCGTGCAGGCCGATGACAACGCCGCGTGCAATGTTGCACACGGCCGCAAGGTCGGGCGTGAACCAGTGCCGGAGGCTCTCCGGAATAGAGCCGCAGGATGGCTGTATATAATAATGCGTGTTCATAATTTCTAAAGATTAAACATTGTACATAAATATATTATGTTGATTTCTATTTCACGGCGCAGCCGAACGCGCGAAAATCATTAGGCGACAACTCGCCGTGATCCACGCGGCGCGAGTGGCCATATGTCCACCCCCACGCCTCCGGGGTGTCGGGGGCGTAGAAAACCATCTTTTGCCCTTCTACCTCCCAGCACTCGACGGGAATAGCCTCGTATGTAACGGTATCGCTCTCGTACGAGAGCGAGAAAAACCGGTGGCCATTGGGCTCGCCACTCCTGAGGCTGTCCTCGCGGGCATAGCCATGGAGGACGCGCCGCGCCTCGTTAAGGTTGTAGCCGTAGCCGAAGTTGCTATCGGCTATCCATTCGACAACAGTTCCGCCGTTGAAATCAATGGCCGCCTCTCTTCCGGCGTTGTGCCGGGGCGCGTTGTAGGCGTCGCAACGCGCAGTAATAATATAACCTTTCATGATTGTGTATTTAATTGTTTATCGAGCCGCCCGGGGAATCGAACCCCGGAGCACTCCGAGGCGGCTAAATTTCGCCCTCTTCCTCTTCCGGCAAATCTATATCGCTCATGCGGGCGATATAGACCAAGTTTTCGCCGAGTTCATCGGCCCCCATAGCGCGGGCGAGGCTGTCGAGCAATTCACCTTCTCCAAGATTTTCTCGGAGATAATCAAACATATTCCATACTTTTGAGATTTCCATAATTGTTCTTGCCCGATATTCAACCCTCGATGGCGCAGGCTTAATTGTTTGACCTTACAAAGGTACAACCTTTTTTATTATCTGCAAACTTTTTTGTACTTTTTTTATACATTTTTTTCATATTTATTCCTATATACTTATAACTCAACCAATTATATTTATAACTATTTCGCCGGCTTTTATATAAAATCTTCTACTCTTGCCACTGCACCACACCACCCCGACCAGACTACACTACGACTATATTACGACTATATTACGACTACACTACGACTACACTACGACTACATTTTCCGTTGTTTTTGTACTGTTGTTGCGGAAAAATCGTTTTGCCCTGCCCCCGGGCTTGCGAATCCGGAATTGTTGCGTACCTTTGCGGGGGGGGAGGAGAGAGAGAAGGGGGGGCACGAAAGGTCTCCCGAAAAATTTGCGATAAAAAAAAGAGGAATTGAGTTATGGGTGTGGTGTAGTTATAAATTATTGATAATAAATAGATTAAGTGTTTAAGCCACATTCGCGAGCGAATGTGATTATATATATAATATAAACCCTTATAAATAATTGTTTATATTATATATATAATGTCGTGGATTTTGAAAATTTTTGAAGTTATGGGAAAGGCGGTTGAGGAATACTTGAGGAGGTACCGGAAGGAGTCTTCGGAGGGGGAGAGTGTGGGAATGGGTCGGAGGCGCAGGAAGCGCGGTTCGTTGCAGCGGGTGACGAGCGGTGGGCGTAGTATGCGTCAGCGTGAGAGTGACGAGGTGGGTGAGATGCGGAGGTACTTGCAGGGGTGGACATACGGGGAGATAGCGGACGAGGTGAACAGGGGTGCGGAGGCCAATGGTCTGGAGTACCGCGTGAGCGCGGACGTGGTTCGTCGTGACGTGGAGGCGATACTGGGGCGGAAGGTGCGTCTTTTGCGTCAGGAGGGCGGGATGGACGCGCTTGTGGCGAAGGAGTGCGAGAAGTTGGATTTGTTGGAGAAGGAGGCGTGGTTCGACTACTTGAAGAGCAGGGAGAAGCGCGTGACCACGAGGAACACGGACGGGCAGATTACGGAGACGGTTCGTGATTCGGTGGGGAATCCGAAGTATCTTGACGTGCTGCTGCGGATAATGGAGCGGAGGGCGAAGCTGCTGGGCGTGGACAGCCCGGTGCAGGTGGACGTGACCGCCCGTCAGGGTGGGGCGTCGCGAGGCTATGATTTCAGCAACATACCGGAGGAGCAGCTGGCGCGGATGGCGGACGCGCTGTTTGACGCGAGGCGTGAGATACCCGCCGCCGGTGTCGTTGTGGAAAAGGAGGTGAACGATGGAGAATAGGATGACGCCGCAGATGGCGGACGCGCTGGTGACCTACATGAGCAGGCGCAAGTTCGGTTATTTTGCGCGTTACGTGAAGCCGAGGACGGTGATGACGGACTTTCACCGGACGTATTACGAGGTGCTTGACAGGTTCGCGAAGGGGCGGATAAGGCGGCTTATAGTGTCGTGCCAGCCGCAGATAGGGAAGAGCGAGGCGGCGAGCCGTCTTTTGCCGTCGTACCTGCTGGGGCTGAACCCCGACCTGCGGATAGGGGTGTGCTCGTACTCGGCCAACCTCGCGAGCACGTTCAACAGGGACGTTCAGAGGATAATCGCGTCGGACGAGTATGCCGCGCTGTTTCCTTTGACGCAGATAGCGAAGTCGCGGGCGATAGAGGGCAAGTGCGACTACGCCTGCAACGCGACGGTGACGGAGGTGGTGGGGCGTTCGGGCGGTCTGCGTGCGGTGGGACGCGGCGGTTCGCTCACGGGCATGCCTCTGGACGTGGCGATACTTGACGACCTCTATAAGGACCACGCGGAGGCCAACTCGCCGCTCGTCCGCGACTTGGCGTGGAACTGGTATACGTCCGTGCTGCGGTCGCGCCTGAGCAACGGGGGCAGGGAGCTGATAGTGTTCACGCGGTGGCACAAGGACGACATCATAGGCCGCATAAGGGATTCGGAGAAATGCGTGGAGATAACCTCGTGGAAGCAGCTTGACGGGCTTCCGAAGGACGCTTGGGCGGTGATGAACTTTCCCGCGATAAAGGAGGGCAAGCCCACGGAGATAGACCCGAGGGAGAGGGGGGACGTGCTGTGGCCGGAGAGGCACGGGCGGGAGGAGCTTGAGAGGGAGAGGCTGCTCGACCCCGTGAACTTCGCGTGCCTCTATCAGGGCGACCCGTCCGACGTGTCCGCCCTGCTCTACCACCCGTTCAAGACCTACACGGACAAGGGCGAGTGGGGGACGTTCGTGAGGCGGGGCAACTACACCGACCCCGCCGATTCCGGCAAGGACATGACGTGCTCGGTATGCTATGACGTGTACCGCAGCGCAAACGGGCGGTTCAACGCGAGGACGCGGAAAATGGAGCCGTTCTACTTCGCGCTTGTGACGGACATGATTTTCACGGAGAAGGGGACGGAGGTGACGAGGACGCTGATACCGGAGATGCTGAACCGGAACAATACGCAGAGGGCGTGGATAGAGGGCAACAACGGCGGCGAGCAGTTCCGCAAGGACATCATGCGCAAGACGCGGTGCGAGCTGAAGGGGTTTCACCAGAAGCTCAACAAGGAGAGCAAGATACTGACCTACGCGCCCTACGTGAACGAGCAGATAGTGTTTCCGGCGGGCTGGGAGGAGAGGTGGGAGAGCGCCTACAGGCACCTGCGCGACTTCCTTTCGGACTTCAGGGCGAACAGGCACGACGACATCGAGGACGTGCTCTCGGAGATATACCTGCGCGAACTGGCGAGCACGGAGAAGACCAAGGGCATAAGGCGCATAAATTAGGACTGATATGGTTAGAAGGGCGAAATACGGGAATAAGAAGGTCACCTTCCGCGGGGAGAATTTCGATTCCGCCCGCGAGCGTGACAGGTACATATACCTTCTGGAACAGGAGGAGCGGGGCGGCATCATGTTCCTGCGCAGGCAGGTGGCGTATGAGCTCGTGCCCGAAATCACGGAGGCGGTGGAGGTGCGGCTCAAGACGAAGACGAAGACCGTGGAGAGGGTCGTCCAGAGGGCTGTGACCTACCGCTGCGACTTCGAGTACGTCAGATGCTCGGACGGGGCGACGGTGGTCGAGGACGTGAAGATATGCCCCGCGCTGATACCGAAGGAATATGTGATAAAGGAGAAGCTGTTCCGGTGGCGGTTCGGGTTCTCCATACGCAGGGTGTATTCGGCCACTGAAAGTGTCTGATTATTGACAACTTGAACGCCTCGGGTGCCGTTTCCGCGAGGAAAACGCCTATATTTGCGGTTGTGGGAGACCACGGAGAAGGGAGGGGAGAAGTTTAACGAATAAAAAACGTAATCGACATGATTTGCAAATGTCCGCTGGGCACCGCGCTGCCCGACATACCGAAGTTCACCTGCGGTGAGTCGTTCGGTCAGATTCAGAAACTCGCGTTCCAGAGGCTCAAGTCGGCCGCCGGGACCGCGAACCAGTTCACCGCGGAGAAGGCGATAACGAAGAAGGCGTCATGGGACACCCTTCTCGCCGCGACCGACGACACCAAGGTCGTGGTCACTCCGTTCCTCAACGCTCCGTCCGCGGAGGCGGGCGCGGCTCGCACCTTCGGGGGCGGCAACGATTCCCTCGGTGGCATAGAGGAGGTTGTGGGCGCGGAGCCTACGCCGTTCACGGCGGTGTTCAGAAGGCTTCCGCAGAGCATCGTGAAGGCGATGAAGGAACTCGTCTGCGAGTCGCAGGCGCACAACCTCGGAGTGTACCTCATAGACGAGAACGGCGCGGTGGGCGCGCTTGCCGGGGAGGCCGACGGGACGTACTTCCCGATTCCGGTCGAGAGCCTGTTCATAGGCGACAAGACCCTCGGGGGATTCGACGCCCCGGACAGCAACGCGATTCAGTTCTCGTTCCGCCCGAACTGGTCTGACGACCTGAAGGTGATTGCCTGCGAGTTTGACGCCCGTGACCTTTAGCGGAATTGATTATGGGTGCAAGGATAACGAGGGTTCGGATGCACGCCCCGCGCGAGGGCTGGCGGGAGGAGTTTCCGCTGGCGCAGGCGGAGCGGATGCTGAACCTCCCGAATCCGGCTTGGGAGATTGACGACGAGAGATTTGAATTTGTTGATGGTAAGGTTCGACGCATATCAGGCCGCTGAGGCGGCGAGGAGGGGCGGGAGGAACTCCGAGATAGCCGACATGGTTCGGCAGCAGGAGCGAATCCGCTTCCACGTGCAGACGGAGGTCACGGACGACGTGGCCTCGCCCGCGCGGAGGGACTTCCTCGCGTTCGTGAAGAACCTCATACCGGACGACAAGTACAGGCTCTTCTGCTCGCTGTTCCGCTATCCTGTGGCGAGCAACGAGATATGCGGCGTGATATTCGACCGCCTGTCGCGCATCTTCGACGGCAAGAACGCCGCCCTCAACTACGAGTTCAGTGACGGGGGCGCGGCCTCCGACTGGGACGTGTACCGGAGGGACGTGCTGCGCGAGCCGACGGTGTGGGCTGATGACGCGTGGGAGCGTTTCCGCACGGACATCGACTGCCTCGTGGTGGTGGACATGCCGGACACGCCCGTCAATGGAAGGCCGGAGCCGTACTTCTATTTCGTCAGTCCGGAGCGTCTGATAGGCTACGACAACGGGCTGCACGGGGAGGTGCTGTGGGCGGCGTTCCGCGACGGGAGGCGGAACATCGTGATGGACGGGGGCGCGTACCGCGTGTATGACGAGAACTGGGTTCTCGTGTCGGAGAGGGAGCATTCGCTGGGCTACTGCCCTTGCGCGTGGTTCTGGAACGTGCCCTTGTCGCTCGAGCGTCCGTGGCTGAAGTGGTCCCCGGTGAGCCGTCAGCTGTCGGCACTGGACTGGTGGCTGTTCTTTCACGTGTCGAAGCAGCAGCTGGATTTGTTCGGGGCGTATCCGATATATTCGGGGTACGAGCCGGAGTGCGACTACGAGGACGGCAGCGGGAGGCACTGCTCGCACGGCTATCTCGTGGACGAGGCCGACCACTACGTGTACGACTCCAACGGGCTTGTGCGCTGTCCGGTATGCGCGTCGAAGCGCATCACGGGCGCGGGGTCGTTCGTGGAGGTGCCCGTTCCGGTTGAGGGACAGCCGGATTTGCGCAACCCGATACAGAAGCTGGACGCGGACGTGAAGGCTCTGCGGTTCAACGTGGACGAGGAGGACAGGCTCCGGAAGCACATCATAGACGCATCCGTGGGTTCGGACGATTCGATACTCTCCGTAAGCGCGGTGAACGACAAGCAGATAGACGCGGAGTTCGAGAGCAAGAGCGTGATACTGCGCAGGGTGAAGGTGGGCTTCGAGCGGATACAGACGTTCGTGGACTCCACGGTATGCCGCCTGCGCTACGGCTCGGCCTTCCTTGGCGCGTCGATAAACTACGGGACGGACTTCTTCACGCTCTCCGGAACGGAGCTGCGGGAGAGGTACAAGGCCGCGAAGGGGGCGGGGGCGAGCGAGAGCGAGCTTGACGCGATACAGAGGCAGATAGTCGAGAGCGACTACCGGAGCGACCCGAGGATGCGGGCGCGGATGAGGATGCTCTCGGAACTTGAGCCGTACAGGCACCTGACGGTGCAGGAGGCGGTGAGCCTCTACAGGGAGGGGCTGCTGGACGAGCGTGAACTCCGCCTGAAGATGGACTTCACGAGCTACGTGTCGCGGTTCGAGAGGGAGAACACGGACATAGTGGCCTTCGGGGCGCAGTCCGACTACAGGACAAAGATTGACACAATTCGTAAAACACTATTGAATTATGCTGACGAGAGAAGGAAAGAATTTGCCGCTGACTGAAATCACGGCGGAGAACTACCTCGTTGAGGACAACGAGAGGGGATTTTATCACTGCAGGCTGGAGCGCAAGGTATTCGACCCGAACACGGGCGCGAGACTGAGCCGCCCGTTCGTGCAGAAGTTCGACGAGAAGGGCTTCGCGGGGCTTTACCGCAACCTCACCGAGAGCGGCTATGACGTGGAGATACTCCACGACCCGACCGCGAAGGCCGAACCGGAGAAGGTTGAGGAGAAGACAAAGGCCAAGGACGAGACGAAGAGGGGAGGGAAGTAGCATGCTGACGGCCGAACTCATACAGGGGAACATCACCGGACTTTCGGAGGAGCAGGTGAACGCGCTCGTGGAGCTGTCGCGCAACGACGAGAACCAGGTCATAGGGCAGCGGATAGGCGAGATTTACCGCGAGTTTGACAACACGATAGCGGCTTCCACCGGAATCGCCCGTGAGGGGGCGGAGAAGACCTATGCATATCTGAAGCGCAGCGCGGAGGCTCTGAAGGCCAGGGCGGGCGAGAACGCGGGCTTGACGCGATACAGAGGCAGATAGTCGAGAGCGACTACCGGAGCGACCCGAGGATGCGGGCGCGGATGAGGATGCTCTCGGAACTTGAGCCGTACAGGCACCTGACGGTGCAGGAGGCGGTGAGCCTCTACAGGGAGGGGCTGCTGGACGAGCGTGAACTCCGCCTGAAGATGGACTTCACGAGCTACGTGTCGCGGTTCGAGAGGGAGAACACGGACATAGTGGCCTTCGGGGCGCAGTCCGACTACAGGACAAAGATTGACACAATTCGTAAAACACTATTGAATTATGCTGACGAGAGAAGGAAAGAATTTGCCGCTGACTGAAATCACGGCGGAGAACTACCTCGTTGAGGACAACGAGAGGGGATTTTATCACTGCAGGCTGGAGCGCAAGGTATTCGACCCGAACACGGGCGCGAGACTGAGCCGCCCGTTCGTGCAGAAGTTCGACGAGAAGGGCTTCGCGGGGCTTTACCGCAACCTCACCGAGAGCGGCTATGACGTGGAGATACTCCACGACCCGACCGCGAAGGCCGAACCGGAGAAGGTTGAGGAGAAGACAAAGGCCAAGGACGAGACGAAGAGGGGAGGGAAGTAGCATGCTGACGGCCGAACTCATACAGGGGAACATCACCGGACTTTCGGAGGAGCAGGTGAACGCGCTCGTGGAGCTGTCGCGCAACGACGAGAACCAGGTCATAGGGCAGCGGATAGGCGAGATTTACCGCGAGTTTGACAACACGATAGCGGCTTCCACCGGAATCGCCCGTGAGGGGGCGGAGAAGACCTATGCATATCTGAAGCGCAGCGCGGAGGCTCTGAAGGCCAGGGCGGGCGAGAACGCGGGCTTGCAGGCGAAATACGACGAGCTGGACGCGAAGTATCAGAAGATGCTGACGGACGGGGGCACGGAGGAGACGCGCTCGCAGATTGCGCAGCTGAAGACCGACCTCGAAAGCACGAAGGCGGCTCTTTCCGAGAGCCTTTCCAACGCGCAGAAGGCGGAGAAGAGACATCAGAGGGAGATGCTGGACTGGCGCGTGAACGCGGAGTTCGACCGCGCCGCCGCGTCGCTGAAGTTCCGTCCGGACTACTCGCAGAACATGGTGGACGTGCTCCGCAGGGACGCGGTGAACTCCATCAGGGACAAGTACACGGCATCGTTCGAGGAGGGGACGCTCGTCTTCCGCGACAAGGACGGGAAGATTGCCGTGAACCCTTCGGACATGCTGAAGCCCTACGGGGCGGCAGACCTGCTCGCGGAGCATCTGCGCGGCCTCGGCGCCCTCGACGAGGGCAACAAGGGGAACGGCGGAGCCGGAGGCAACGGGAATGCCGGGGGACAGGGCGGAAGCCGTGTGGTGTCCCTTTCCGGCGCGAAGACAAGGACTGAGGCCGATGACATCATAGTCGCCGACCTGCTCGCGAAGGGACTCGTGAGCGGAACGGCGGCATTCGCCGAGGCGCGGGACGCCGCGTGGAGGGACAACAACGTGATGTCACTGCCGATGCAATAATGAAAGGGTCAGAGGGTAAGACCTTGAAAGACAATATGTTTAACATTCTTAATTCAAGTACAAGATTATGAGCTTACTTGCAACAAGACTACAGAACTGGCGTATCGCTGACCCGAGGTTCAGCAAGAACACGCTCCGTCCGAGCCGCTACGGCGCCCTCGACCTTTTCGTGAGGCAGACCGAGGCTCCGGATTCAATCATCACCCCCGAGCTGAAGGCGAAGGCTCTCGGCTCCATGGGCAACACGATCCAGATTCCGGTGTTCGACACCGACACCGTGACCGTGGCGACTTCGCGCTCATGCGTGGTGGCCGACAACGAGAACACCTCCGCGCTCTACACGCTCGCGTTCTCGACCCTTTCCGTGGGCTTCACAATCGTCCCGTCGCTCTACGCGAACAACGAGATAGGCTACGAGGCCGACTTCAACAGGAAGATGGGCAAGATTACCAAGGCTCTCGCCAACAAGCTTGACCAGCTTGCGGTCGCGGCTCTTGAGGCCAACAAGACGCAGAAGTTCAACGACGCGCTCATCTACACTCCGGCGGGCAACGCGATTCCGGCGGACTGGAACCAGCGCGAGGACATCCTTGAGGACGTGGCCACGATGATGGTGGCGAACGACTACGACGGGCAGGTGCACATCGTGGGCAACGGGGGCGTGGACGCGCTTGTGCGCAAGCTCGCCCAGCACGGCTTCTACAACGACGTGAACAGGCAGCTGGAGTATGCCGACAAGGTTTTCCACTTCACGAACAACATCACCAACGCCTCCGGCAAGTACGGCACCCTCTATGCCGTTGAGGAGGGCAACGTGGGTCTCGTGACCCGTCTTGACCGCGAGAGCGCAAGGCAGGCGCAGACGCAGGTCGGACACGAGTGGCTTCAGGTAGACCTCGGTCTCGGAATGCCTGTGGGTCTCCACCACTATCAGGCTGTGGGCGACCAGAGCGAAATCGCAGGGGCGGCGTCCGCAGACCTCACCTGCGCGGTGAAGGACTACTACGGGTTCAGCCTTGACGTGGCCTTCGTGGTGGCCTACAACAACGACATGGAGGGCAACCCGAACCCAATCATAAAGGCGACGATAGACAAGGGCACAAGCTACGCGACCCCTGTGACCGTCGTGGGAACGGTGAGCACGAAGGCCGAGGCCGGGGCGTAAGCCGACAAGGGGAAGACACCTCTTTTCTCTTTCAGCCGCAGGGGGCGGGGCTTGTCCCCGTCCCCTGCCTTTTTTATAATCATAAAAGCGAGATGAAATGTACAGACTAAGGGAAATACGCGAGGCGTGGCGGAGGCTCGTCGGCTGGGATGGGGACACCGCGCTTCCGGAGGACGTGAACGCGATGCTCGGGGAGAGCGAGAGCGGTCTCTACTACAACGGGGCGCACCCGCTGGTGACTACCGCGAACGTGGAGGCGGTGATGCCGGAGAACTACGGGGGCGGCTTTCCGGAATACAACCCGATACGCACCTACGAGCGCGGCGACGTCGTGAACTACAAGGGGGAGCCGTGGTGCTCCTTGGCGCGTCAGAGGGGCGTGGAGCCGGGGACGCAAGCGGACTTCAACGACGACTACAGCGACGACTTCGCGAAGGGGTGGACGCGGTTCTCCCCCGTGAGCGCATACATGATGAAGCTTGTGGACGACGGCATCGCGAAGGTGGTGACGACGTTCATAGAGCGCAAGAAGCTGGCGAGGGAGACGCGCTCGCTCGTGAGCCGCAGGACGCTCTTCGACGGGGCGGGGCGCATGGCCAACAGCACGGACAACGACGGCCGCCTCGTCGGGATTGAGGTGCTTCCGGTGCGCGCCATGGGCGTGACCACGAAGATTGAGCGGATAGGGCTTCAGTTCACCAAGTCGGCGGACATAACCATAAGGATATACCACTCGTCGCAGGTTCGGCCGGTGTACGAGAGGACCCTTCACTATGACGGGAACGGCTCGTTCCGGTGGTTTTCGCTCGATGACGTGTATCTTCCGTATATCGGGGAGACGAACGCGGGCGGCTCGTGGTACGTGACCTATCGTCAGGACGAGCTGCCGCTGGGATGCTACGGGATAAACGTGAGCAAGGACTGGAGCAGGGAGCCGTGCGGGACGTGCAACGTCGGCTCGGTGCAGGTTTGGCGCGAGGTGACGCGGTACGCCGCCTATTCGCCCTTCTTTGTGGAGGGTTCGGAGCTGAACGACGACAACGGCATCTGGGACGTGGCGCGGAACACCTACACGAACACGCTGAACTACGGAATCAACCTCGAGGTTTCGGTGGGGTGCGACCTCACGGACGTTCTTGTCAGCCAGAGGGAGATGTTCGCGTCCGTGCTTCAGAAGCAGGTGGCGGCGGACGTGCTCGCGCTGCTGATGAACAACCCTAACGTGCGGGTGAACCGCAACCAGACGAATGCATCGCGGCTCGACCTCGCGTATGACCTCAACGGGCAGGACGGCCACGGGGGGCTCGGGCGTGACCTGCGGAGGGCGTACGACGCGCTGGAGGTGGAGACGAAGGGGCTTGACCGCGTGTGCCTGTGCAACCGCACGGGAGGCGTGAGATACGGGAGCGTGTAGCCATGGACGTGACGGCACGGCTTGAGGACATGGCCTCCGCCCTCACGGGGCTGGAGGGTCTCATTCCGGACTGGGTGCGGGACGAGTGCGAGGGGGCCGCCGACGAAATTGCGCAGCTCAACCGCGACCGCCTCATGTCGGGAAGGGCTCCGGACGGGAGCGACATAACCCCGTTCTACGCGCCCTACACCCTGTCATACAAGCGGAGGCGTGGCGGCATCACGGACAGGGTGACGCTGTACGACTACGGGGAGTTCCACGCGAGCCTGCGGGTGGTGTTCGGCGGCGAGGAGTTCCGTGTGGAGAGCACGGACGGGGACGCGGAGAAGGTGGACTTCCTGCTCTCGCACTATCTCGGTGAGGTGCTCGGGTTCAGTCAGGACGACCTTGAGTACATATCCGCGTTCATAGTGGCCGAACCAGTATCGAGGAAATTATATGACTTTGTAAAGCAGTGATATCATGGAGAGAATACCGTTGAGGGCGCACCCCTATCTTTTCGACAAGGCGGTGCAGAACATACAGAAGGCCTTGGGGACGAACCTCGGCTGGCTTGACCACGCCTTCGGGCTTGCGGAGCGCATCACGCGGGTGATTGACGGGAAGAAGTATATCCTGCCCAATCTGTGGGTGGGCGGCAACGAATACATTGACCTGCTGCCAGACCGGATGAGGGGGAGCTTTTCCTTCTGCTGTCTTGACGAGCCGCAGAGGATGACGGACGGGCGGATGAGGGCCCGCGTGCAGGTGGTGGTGTGGTGGGACACGCGGAAGGTGGACGCGGAGCTGCGGGACACGGAGCGCGTGAAGTCGCAGGTGCTGGACGCGCTCTCGCACGTCTCGGGCGCGGAGGTCGTCGAGATTTACGACCGCCCCGCGAGCGTGTACAAGGGGTTCACGTTCGACGAGACGGCAGCGTGTGCGCTGATGCATCCCTTCGCGGGCATCCGCGTGGGCGTGGACGTGTACGTCGAGCCGGACTGCAACCCCTATGTGTAGAGGGAGGATGAATGTTTGTAAAATATGGGGGATTCGGGGCGGTTTTCGGTTCTAAATCCCCTATATTTGTGAAAAATAAAAGGTTATGGGAGAAAGACTGAGGAAATATGCGTCAAACGCGCTGCGGTGTGCGGTGCTGCTTGCCGTCTTGGCGGTTTTCGCGGGGTTCTCGCCCCTTTTCGTGACGCTGTGGCACAAGTGTGTCATCACGGGGGCGTTCGCGGCCTACGCGCTCGTTCTGCTTGCCAAATGGGGCGTGGTCGAATGGTTGCAGGTGCACGGATGCCGCGTTGTGGCGGAGATGGCCTCGTGCGGCTTCTGCATGTCGTGGTGGGCGTGCGTGCTTTTCAGCGGCGTCGGGTGGCTGATGACGGGTTCCGTGGCTTGGGTTCCTGCCGCCTTTGTGGCGACTATGGTTTGTAGGGTGATTAAGTGACTTGGCTATGGAGATAGAGGTGAACGGGCACAAGGTTGTGCTCTACGACGCGCCGGACGAGATGCCGGTGACGCGCTTTCACAAGTTCAGCAAGTATATGCTGATAGATTCGGGTCTGGGCGGGGACATGGCCTCCGTGGACAGGCGCATAGGGCGGCTCATCGAGCTGAACACGCGGGGTGAGCGGGACGACCTCGACACCGAGCTGCGCAACCTGCGTCAGTCCATAGCCCTGTCGATGGACGGGTTCGACGGCAGGAGCCTCGCGCTCGCGGTGCTGGTGCGGTCGGTGGACGGGAAGCCCCGCGACGACCTCTCGGAGGAGGGGCTGCGGAGGACGGCGGAGATGTTCTCGGAGGTTCGCGTGGACAGGCTGACGGGGTGGCTCGTCGGCGTGAAAAAAAAAATAGACGCGGAACTGACGGCGTATTTCCCGCAGGTGTTCGGGGGCAGCGCGGACGCGGAGTACGAGTCGCTGATGCGGAGGCGGTGCAACGCGATACTCGACGGGATAATCGAGGGGCGCGACACCTCGGAGGAGGTGAGGCGGATTGAGGGGGAGATGTGGCTCTTCGACGAGGTGCGCAGCTGGTGGAACGGGGAGTTCGAGGTGAGGTTTGACAGACAGTATGAGGACATGTGCCTCTACATTTCGGGGGAGCTGCACGCGGACGCGAAGCGCATGACGGTGACGGAGTACTATTCGGCGTACGAGCTGCTGGAGAAAAGGGGGAAGGAGATGAAGAAGTTGAGGACAAGAACAAGGAAAAGGTGATATGGAGAGCATCAAGTACAGTGACCTCGTCATAGACGACGGGGCTATACAGAAACTCATCGGGGAACTCGGCACGCTGCGTCAGACCTACGAGCGGGACGTGCAGGCCATAGTGGCGGCGTGTCAGCAGATGAAGGCGGCGATAAACGGCCTCGGCTCCGGCTCCGGAGGGGGCGCGGGGAAGGCTCTCGCGCAGCAGATGGGCGAGATTGACAGGCTGAAGGCGAAGTATGACGAGCTGAACGACCGCTATGTCACGGGGAACCGCGAGATTGAGAAGTACAAGGCGAAGATTGCGGAGCTGCAGCAGATAATGAAGGCGGAGGCGAAGGCGCAGCTGGAGACCACGGCCGCCACGAGGCAGGCGGAGGAGAGCTACAACCGCCTCGCCGCGCTGTACACGAGGCTGAAGATTGAGCTGAACAAGTACTCGCAGGAGGAGATAAGCAACAACAAGGTGCTGCTCGACAAGCAGAAGCAGGCGGAGGCGACGATGGAGAAGATGAAGGCGTTGCAGGCGGCGACGGGGCGGCACACGCTGGACGTGGGCAACTACTCGAAGGCTCTGAACGGCCTTGGCTTGGCCACGCAGCAGATAGTGCGCGAGGCCCCGTCCTTGGCGATGTCGTTCAACCAGTTCTTCCTCGCCATTTCCAACAACCTGCCGATATTCACGGACGCCTTCAAGCGCGTGAAGGAGGAGATGGGCAGCACCAAGATTGCGCTGGCGCAGACGCTGAAGTCGCTTTTCAGTTGGCAGACGGCTATGATTGTGGCAATCACCGTGCTATCGAAATATGGCAACGAGATAATAGATTTCGTGAAGTCCCTGAACACGGCAAAAGTCGCGCAGGAGCGGCTTGTACGGACGGAGGCCATGGTCGCGGAGCAAAGGGCGAAGATTGCGGGCGACATTGCCAAGAGCTATTCGGAGCAGATAGCGGAGTTGCAGGTTTACATATCCGTGGCCGGAAACGCCGAAAGCACGCAGCAGTCGCAGGCGGCCGCCCTTGCCCTCGTGAACAAGCAGTGGAAGGAGCAGATTGAATATCTTGGCATGACGATAACCACGACCGAGGACTTGCTGGCCAACAAGGAAGCTCTCCTCCGCCTTCTCGTGGAGCAGGCGGAGGTGCAGGGCAAGCTCAATTCCATCACCAGACTGTCGGGGGAGATAGCCGAGCGGGAATCCGGCGCGGAGCGGGTGAAGCTTGTGGGGGAACTTGGCAAGGCGCAGCAGGAATATGACAAGTTTGTTGAGAAGCTGGGGAAGAGTGGTTCAGCCGCGCCCGGAGCGGCTTGGGACAAGTTGTTCAAGCTTAAAAAGATACAGGAGGCGACGGACGCATTGGCCGATTTCGATGCGGAGACGAAGTCCATGAAGGTGACGCTTGAAGAGATGATGAGGAACGCCGATGCGTTAGACCTGTCGAAGATATTCGGCTCGGGCGGCGGTGGCGGCGGAAAGGACGTGCGCAACCGCGACTTGGAGTTTATCCGCGCCGCCGAGGACGCGGCTCTGGAGGCGTCGCAGGACAGCATCTTCAAGGAGACGGAGACAATCCGGCTGGAGTACACGCGCAGGATTGAGGACCTGCGCACCTACCTCGCGGAGCAGAGGGCGTTGAAGGAGGACGAGCGGGAGATAACCCTCGCGGGGGAGCAGGCGATACTGAATCAGATAAAGTCGCTCAACCTTATAATGGACAAGGAGATTGCGGATGCGTGGTTCGAGATGCTGAACTCGCAGGTGGGCGACCTTACGCGGACGCTCGACGCGGAGACCAACGCCTTCGCGAAGGCTCTCGACGACATGGACAAGAAGGCGTTGAAGTCGTCGCTCGGCAAGACGGCATGGGGGGACAAGACCGCCGAGAAGAGATTGCAGCAGCAATATCAGCAGAGGAGGAGCGAGATAATGCTTTCGACCTACGGCGACAAGGAGGCGCAGACATCGCAGTTGAGACAGGCCGAAATAGAGTATAAGGAGGGGGTTCTTGAGATATGGCAGAAGGACGCGACGAAGACCACATGGGAGATTGAGACCCTGCGGAACGAGATAGCGCTGCTGAAGAAGGAGGCCTCGGAGGATGACGGAGAGATGCCGTTCTATGACAAGTGGATGCGGAAATTGAAGGAGTTCATGACCGAGAAGCAGTTCGGCAAGATTACGAAGGCGGTGCAGCAGACGGCGAACTACGTGATGGAGCAGTTCCAGACGATTGCGCAGGCTCGCGTGGACTTGGCGAACACTATGGTTGAGCAGTCGGAGAGGGAACTTGACGCGGCAAAGTCCACTTTAGACCAAGAGATTGAGGCGCGGAACAACGGATATGCAAACAACGTGGCCTTGGCGCAGCAGGAGTATCTGGAGAAGCAGCGGATAAACGAGCAGGCGTTGGCGGAACAGCAGGCGGCGACGGAGGCGCAGGAGAAGCTTAACACGATACAGCAGGTGGCGAGCCTCATCACCGCAGCAGCAAATATATTCAGCAGCGTCGCGTATATTCCATTCGCGGGCGTTCCTATTGCGATAGGGCTTATAGCGACGATGTTCGGGGCGTTCGCGGCGGCGAAGATACAGGCGAGCCGTCTGACGGCGCAGACCTACGGGCAGGGCGGAACGGAGCTGCTCTCGGGCGGCTCGCACCAGTCGGGCAGGGACATACCGCTGGGGACGATGCCGGACGGGCGGGAGCGGAGAGCCGAGGGCGGGGAATACCTCGCGATAATCAACAAGAGGAGTTCGCGCAAGTACGGAAGCCTCGTTCCCGCCGTGGTGGACGCGCTCAACGCGGGCGTGTTCGAGCAGAAGTACGGGAACGCCTTCCGTGGCGACGGAGGCTTGGAGATAAGCGTGGACGGCTCCACGGACGCGATAGAGCGGTTCCACGACGACATGAAAAAGGCCATGGGCAGGAGCACGGAGACGCGGCTGGCGGACGGCACGCGGGTCGTGACATACGGGCACACGAGAAAGGTAATAAGGTCATAGGCTATGAAGGAGGAAATAACGTTTACAATGGGTCTGAGGGGCGGCACGTTCAGAGAGTGTCACCCCCGCTATTCGGAGTTGTCGGTGGAGTACAGCCGCGAAGATGGCGAGATGGCTTTCGGTCAGAAGCTGTCGGGGTCGCTGAAGTTCATCGACACGGACTACGACTGGATAATGGCGCAGGAGCGGGGCGTCGAGATACTCGTGCGTCTGAACCGGAGCGGCATTGAGTTTTTCGGTAAGTTTGTCATCACGGACTGCGAGATAGACGAGGACAACAGGAAGATTGAGGTGGAGCTGGAGGCGGACGACGCCTATTCGTGGCTGAAGGCGCATCTTGACGACACCTTCAACCTCGTGGGGCTCGCGCCGAGGAACGAGGTGATAGAGTACCGGAGGCGCGGGTGCTGGCAGTACTACAGGCAGGGGGACAAGAAGCTCACGTCGATAATGGGCGGAGACTACTTCGAGATGGACGCGACGCAGACGGCATCATACGCCGACCTCACAAACAAATACCACTTCAACATCATTGATGCGGAGATGATGGTTCAGTTGTCGATAGGCTTAAGCGAATATTTTGATGACATTTGGAAAGCCGCGAGCGGAAAATACTATGAGGGTACGGCTTCCAAACATCTGTATGCCACAGATGGAAGCGGTTATCGAATACGGGTGCAGTTGGGGGGTCCATACGGTGTTGCGAAATTAGCACTGGAATACAAAGACGGGGACACATGGAAATCGAAGGGAATTTCACTGTCTCCGTCAATAACCGCGCAGTCAATAACATATCCGCTATATGACGGGGTTACTTTCTGGTATTCATATACGCCCCTCGGATGCTATCTGACAGGAATGTTCTGCCGCATAGTGCACAACAACGCGAACCATACACCGAAATACGACCTGCCCACGGAGGACATAGTGGCGAGGACGCTGAACTACAACTACGTGAGCGTCCCCTCCGCGTCAATGGTGGGTCTTGTCGGCACGAACGAGTACAGCGCGTCGCCCACGGAGTGGGGGCTCGCGCCTGACGACGTGAACTACTACAAGAAGTATGTATTCCCGCCGTCGGCGGGCATCACCGCTCCGCTCTATCCGGTGGGCAAGACCACATGGGGCGAGTACTCGTGGTGGGCGTACTTCAACTTCAGTCAGAGCATCTTCGACTACGTGTACTGGGACACGGTGCAGCTGAAGGACGCATATCCGCTCGACGCGGTGCTCTCCGTGCTTCTGGGCGCGATATTCAAGGACAGCGGATATTCGGTGTCCTTCGGGTCGGGCGCGGCCTACAGCGAGTTTTTCTACGGGACGGACACGGGGCCGGTCGAGGCTCCGCCGCACATATACATCACGCCGAAGACGAACGTGCTCACGGCGAACTACTCGCAGAGGGCGCAGAAGGGGGACATGACCATGGCGCAGGTGCTTGATATGCTCCGCGACGTGTTCCGGTGCTGCTGGTTCATGGAAAGGCAGGCGGACGGGACGTACAGGCTCCGGATTGAGAACATATACTGGTTCTACAACGGCGGCTCGTATTCGGGCGGAAGCCCGTATGACATACGGAACGCGAGAGACCCGCGCACGGGGAAGCGGTGGGAGTACGGGCGTGCCAAGTTCAAGTTCGACACGGCTGAACTATACAAGCGGTACGAGTTCGGGTGGCAGGACGAGAGCACGGACTGGTTCGACGGGGACGCGGTGACGTGCCTCGCCAAGTACGTGAACGAGAGCGCGACGAACAAGGTGAAGATTGAGGCGTTCACCTCTGACCTCGACTATATGCTGCTTTCGCCGGAGGATTTCAGCAAGGACGGGTTCGCGCTGCTCGGGGCGAAGCCGGAATATCTTATGGGCGGCTTCTATAATCCGGAGATGACGCTCACGGGGCAGAAGGAGACGTCAAAGTTCAGTCTTGCGCGGGAGGCGGACGCGGATATGGAGGTGCTGGCGTATTTCTCGCGGCCTGCGGTAATCACGGTGAAATGCTACGACGCGGGGGGGGCGATGCTCTCGTCTCACATGCTGTCCCGACCGGTGGGAATGAGGTTCACGATGCCGGAGGGCACGGTGAGCGTGTCATATACGCTCTCCGCAACCGCCTCCACGACCATGACCCTTTCCATATACCTCTATTCCGGCCACGACCGCGTGGAGATACCGGACACGGCGGTGTACGATGTCGCCCCGCAGAACCACCGCCTCGCGTTCCACTACATAGAGAGGGCGTGGTATCTTGCGGACTACCCGTGCAGGAATCTGGCCTTCGGGGACGGGGAGAGCCGCGAGGCCTACGAGGTATCGGGAATGTATCCGGTGAAGAAGTCCATGGAGCAGGAGGTGTCATTGCCGTGGGAGGAGACGTTCGACCCGTACAGGGGTGTCTTATCAACAAAGGGGCGTGCCCTCGTGAACACATATGCCATAAACTTGCTATCTTTGTTTCAACAACTTACACTGCGATATGGCACAGACGAGAAATAACAACCTATCACCTCTGCCGTTTTATGGCACAGTGGAGGAGCAGGAGTGCAGGCTCCCGTGGGCGTTCGGGGACGTGTTTCCCCTGCGCTGCGACGCCCGCCTGCTTCCGTTCGTGGCCATGCGTCCGGCCTCGACCACCCCGCAGGCCGGGGCGGGCATAGATGCCGGCGCATATTTCAGCGGCTATCTTGACAGCGCGGGGGAGGCATACGAGCCGAGCGGATACACGGCCTCGGGGGTGAACTACTACGATTCCCTCGACGGCGCGACGACGCAGTACTGGGTGAGCGGCCTTCCCGCCCCCGCGACCGTGCAGGGCGTGGAAACGGTGAACGTGGTGTGTCGGGATGATTCCCGGGAGGTGCTCGCCGCCTTCACGCCGAACGTGGCGGGCGGTTCGTACACGGGTGCAATCAACGTTCCGGCGGGCACCACGCAGATATATCTACAGTCGTATGTCGAGGGCGGCGAGTCTGCCACGCTGCACGCCGTCGCGTCCGTAATCACTCCGGTGTCCTCCGTGAAGGTTCTTTCACCCGACGGGGCGGAGGCTGAGGACATATCGTCCGTGATGGCCGCCGCGCTTCATGTGGAGAGCGCGGGAAGCGTGGATATGATATGGTACGACGGCGGGATGCCCGCGCTGACCTGCCCTCACGGCACGTACTACCTGCGGCTGGAGTACGGGGCCGGAAAGTTCATGTACTCGGAGATGTTCACCTACGGGGCGGTGCCTTCGGTGCGGCTGGAGTGGAGCGACGCGGCGGACTTGACGCTTCCGGAGGGGAGGATTCCCTATTCGGAGGGTTACGTGAACCGCGTGTGGCTGAACACGGCGGTCGGCCGTCCGGAGTACGAGATTGAGAAGGAGGGGGACGAGCGTGACGGGTATTTCTTTATGGAGAAGGGCACGTCGCGCAAGTCGTACAGGTTCACCTTTTATGCTCCGGAGTACCTCTGTGACGCGCTGCGGCTCGTTCCGGTGTCTGACATTGTGAAGATATGGGACACGTCGCGTGGCGTTGAGATTGAGTATGACGCGGACGACGCGGACATAGAGGTGGAGTGGCTGGAGCAGGGCAACTACGCTTCGGTGACGCTGACGTTCCGCACGGACACGGTGGTGAAGAACTTGGGAAAAATCATCAAATGACGAGGATATGGAATGGTTTGATAAGTTGTGGGCTTGGCTCACGGGATTCGGTGCTGACAAGTACATGCACTTCATAGCCGGAGGGGCGGTTGTCGGCCTTGTGGCTCTGTGGGGGCTTGCCGCCCCCTATGCGTGGATTTTCGGGGTTGTCGCGGGCTTGGCGAAGGAGGTCGTGGACTATTGCCGGTACGGGGCGTTCGACCTGCTCGACTGGGCGGCTACCGGCGTCGGTGCGCTTGCGGTGCAGTCGTGCGTATGGTTGTATCTTTTAATGTGGTAAATCATGAACTACGGGGAACTGAAGAGGAACATTGCCGACGTGGTGAAGCCGAACGGCAATCAGGAGATAACGGGGCAGATAATGCAGGACGCCTTGTTTGCGCTGATAGAGAACTTGGGCGACGGGTGGCAGTTCGGGGGCGCGGTGCGTCCGTCCGACACGCCCGCGCTTGGGGTTGATGTCCGCGCCTTCTATCTTGCGGTGGAGCGCGGGGCTTACGCGGATTTCGGGGGCGTTGAGGTCGAGGAACTTTCCGTGATAACCTATGATGACGGGTGGCATCTGCTGCCGCTGGGCGTGGCGTTCGGGAAGGACACGGAGGCGGAGATTGAGGCTCTCGCGGGGAGGGTGAGTGCGCTTGAGGCTGACGGCTCCGTAACCACGGCGCGGCTGGCGGACGGGGCGGTAACCGAGGCGAAGATTGACGCGGCATATAAAGCGAAGGTAAGCGCGGCTATAGACGCGAAGCTCGACAAGGCGGCGTTCCTCACTGACGCGGAGGTGAATGACATTTGGGACAACAACTAAAATGCGGATGATATGGCATACAAGTATTTGAACGACGAGGGGCTGAAAGCGCTCGTGAAGAAGATAAAGTCCTATGTTTCGGGTCTTCTGCCCACGCGGAGGGTTACATGGGCGGAACTCAAGGCGCTGCGTGACGGGGGTAAGTTGACTGCGGGCAGGAAGTACCGAATAACAGACTTTGTGACGACCTCGGCGCAGGCTGAAACAAGGAGCGCGGGACATGCGTTTGACGTGATAGTCACCGCCGATGACGAGAGGACATTGAACGAGAACGCTCATGCGGCAATCCATTCGGGGGATACCTACTTCAGTGATTGTAAACTGAACGCTTGGGAACTGAAGTATAGCCTCGACAATGACGCGGAGCGTTTCGCGTGGGCTGATGCAACTAACGGGAAGGGCGTGGTCTGGTGGATGAAGGACGAGTGGGACAACGAGTGCTTCTATGACTTCAAGAATATACAGTACAAGCGGTACAAGGTCACGGGGGTATCAAGTCGAAGTCTTAAAGATGCCGAATATGTGGGCAAGTATGCCGGAGTTTATGAGAATAACGACGTTGGCGGGCTTGTAACGGGTGATGAGTTTCAGTGGGTGTACACTTTCAATCTGTTCACCTTTGAGACACCGGGCGACCCTACAAGCGAGATAACGGCAACGGAGGACTCCTCGGTTGTTCAGAAGGACATCGACTATGACGCGGAGGACGACAAGCTCGCCTCCGGGGCATATCACTTTTTCAGAAAGTGCACGGGCAACAAGTTCGGGAGATTTCAGGTGTCCGAGATAGTTGATGACGTGGCGTGCTATCTTGATTACCTGCCGAACTTCAGTTGCATTGATTATGCACAGGATTACTTAGAGGAAGACGAACCGGTTTTCACGGTTCGCTATGGCTATAACAACCGTATTTCCGATGGCTGTTATGGCATTACTTTAGGGACAGAGGTCAATAGTATCAAGGTGGGCGGCAATTGTAAACTATTGACTTGCGGCAACTACTGCTACTCTTGGACTTGCGGCAACTACTGCGACTCTTGGACTTGCGGCAACTACTGCCACTCTTGGTCTTGCGGCAACTCCTGCTTCTCTTGGACTTGCGGCAACTACTGCTACTCTTGGACTTGCGGCAACTACTGCGACTCTTGGACTTGCGGCAACTACTGCCACTCTTGGTCTTGCGGCAACTCCTGCTTCTCTTGGACTTGCGGCAACTACTGCTACTCTTGGACTTGCGGCAACTACTGCCACTCTTGGTCTTGCGGCAACTCCTGCCACTCTTGGTCTTGCGGCAACTACTGCTACTCTTGGACTTGCGGCAACTACTGCCACTCTTGGTCTTGCGGCAACTCCTGCCACTCTTGGTCTTGCGGCAACGAGGTATCGGGCACGCAGGTATTGCAGGACTATGTTTCCTATTTCCGTCTTGAGAGCGGCGTGAACAACATAACGATAAAGTCGAGCGGTACTCCTACAGGTTCAACTCCGCTGAAGAACTTTGTCGTGAAGGCGGGTGTAAAGGGCGCGACAGGCACGCTTGCAATCGTGATAGACGCGGCTTCATTCCCACTCAATTCGGATTACGAGTGGATTATAGCGAAGAACAGCAAGGGGGAGATAAAGCAGTACTGCGAGGCTGACTTGATTAACTAAACACAACGGATATGGAAAGAAGATTTACGATAGGGAGCAGGGCATTCTTTGAGGGGATGCCCGACTTCCAGAGCAAGGACAGGGACATTCTCGTCTACACCGACACGCCCAACGGGTTCACGAACTACAGGCAGTCCTCGATGAGCGGGCGCTGCACGATTGAGTGGGCGGCAAGGCCAAAGGCGGACTTCTTGGAATACGCTTTGAGGGACAGGGCTGACGGCTTGGAGTTCGGAAAGTTCCTCGTTCCGGAGTTCGCTGAAGAAATCGGCTTGACGATTGACGACCTCAAGAAACTGTATGCACACTTTGAGGACAGGATTGACGGTAAGCATTTCTATCAAGTGGCTATATATCAAGCCTATGCGGAAAACGGGGCGTTCACATTGACGGACGAGCAAAGGTGGATAGCCTATGAAATCTACAAGAATTCAAGACCGGAGTTCTTTGAGGAAAGGGGCAAGTTCAACGAAACAAAAGGGGAATAGATATGGGACAGATTACACAGGTGAATCCGGAGGCTCTGAACGTGGCCTCGCAGATGATATTGAAGGAAATAGACCTCACGGGCACAGATGCCGATAGAAAGGCAAAGTTAGACCAGTTTGAGAAAGATTGGAAGGCACTGACGGGCGCAAGTGATTTGAGTGGAGCGAGGTTCGTGGGGAAAAGTGTAGTTCCAGATGATGGGGAACCTTTAGTAGGAGTTTTTTCTTTTAGTTCTTCAAGTCATTGGGAAGGGATGTTGTACGCAAGCGCATATACTCCTTATAAGGCTGAATTAACAAGCTATGGTTCCCTCACCATCACCCCGCTCTTCCAGCACCTCGAAGCGATAAAAATATATGATGATGAAATCGATGTTTCTGATGGCTTTGCACAAAATCTCAAAAACATAGCCGCATACAAGGAAAATCTCGAAGCATTAGGGGTAGATACAAGCAAACCTTATATAATACCTATTGGTATTTGGTTCGATTCAGCAGGAATTTTCAAGGATAGTGGATTTTTGCAAGGCCCAATGCCTATTGAGGGCAGATATCAGGGGTATATAAACAATAGAGCTATATACATAGACGCAACAACGGGAGCACCTTCATATGATATCTTTATTACAGGGAGAGATATAGCCACCACTCTTGAAGCGGTAACAATAAAGACCTCCAACTCCGATGCTGACAAGGCAGCGAATGTTGCAGCAATAAATGCTTATGTGAACAATCTGAAGAGTTTGGGGGTTGATGTGACGAAGGGGGCTACAATGCCGTTTATCATTACAGGCGGAATTGCGGGATGGTTGTTCATTGATTCTGCATCTACAGTTGATGTTTATGGCATATTTAGGAACAAAGATTTTAGGGGTGCAATATGTAGTGTTAAAGCCGATGGAACCTGGATACAAAATGAGGTTTTTCAAGAAGCTTTTACAGAATCCCTCACCACCACCTCCAAGCAGATTGTCGGTGCTATAAACGAGGTGAATGCTGCGGTGAAGGCACTCGGGGCGATAGAGCTGAAGGCTGAAGACAAGGCGGCTAACAAGACCGCCCTCGCGGCTTTCCTCAAAGTCCTCACGGACGCGGGAATAGACACCTCCAACGGCTACTCCACACCGATACGCATCACGGGCAACTCGCAGGAGTACTTCGGCACTCTCAACATAGGCACGGGGACGCTTCTTTCGGGCGTGGTCACCGACATAAACGAAAGCCACCACTATCCGTGCAACGTGAACATTTCCGACGGGGAACTCACTTTCAGCGAAACTAACTACTTTCTCGAAAAGACCTCGAACGAGGTTACAGAAATGCTTGACGCGATAAAGTACTCATACACACCCGTGGCGTTCACGGAGACTACCCTCTCCAACAAGGCGCAGCTTGAGGTGTTCCTTTCCAAGGTTCCGGACGCGCAGGTGATGCACTGCACCTACAAGGGAGTCTATGCCGGAACGCTCCACAAGATTAACGGGGACTGGTTCGGGTTGCTCGTCAAGAACACCAACGACTATGCCGACAACCTCAACGTCAAGTTGCAGGCGGACGGCACTCTCATCGAGGGCACGACATCGGTTCAGTCAATCAATGAGCAGCTTGACGCTATAAACGGGGAGGTGAAGTGACATGGGAACGACTGAAGACAAGCTCAACGCGATAGCGTCCTCAAAGGCGGCTATCAAGGCGGCTATACAGGCAAAGGGCGTGGCCTGCAACGACGTGCTCTCAACCTATGCCAACTGCATAGCCGCGATTGCCACGACCCTGCAAGTGCCCAACGCGATGCACTTTGCCGGTGACATACCCCTCGGCACGTTCAACAAGCTGGACTTTTCGGCAATCACCAACGCGAACGACCTCTTCGCGGCCTGCAACCTCACGTCCGAAGGGGCGTATTCGCTGAACCTGCCGAAGGTCACGACCTCGATGCGCACCTTCAGCAAGGCGAGCGCACAGACACTCAACGTGACTTTGCCCGCAGATTACGACAACGGCTATACGCTCATGTTCGGGGAGTTCAACGGACAGACCCTCAACGTGACCCTGACGAAGAACACGAACCCGCAGGACTTGATTAGCACATTCGAGAACTGCACGTGCGTGGAGATAAGTCTGACCTGCACGGGCAACAAGATACAGAAGTTCACGGACACCTTCAAGGGGTGCACGGTACTCACGACGCTTCACCTCGAAACGGAGATTGTGGCGGATTTGAACTTGTCCACCTGCACGAGATTGACGCAGGCGAGCCTCGTGGGCGTGATTGCGAAGCTTGTGAGCGGGGCGGGAAAGACGCTGACCCTCGGGGAGACGAACCTCGCGAAGCTCACGGACGAGCAGAAGGCGGTGGCGACCGCGAAGGGCTGGACTTTGGCATAGGAGGGAAGGCTATGGACTGGATACAGATAATGTCGATAATGGGGGGCTTCATAGGGGGCGGAGGCCTGACCGCCCTCTTCACCCTCAAGTTCTCGCGCAGGAAGGCGGGGGCGGACGCGGACAACGCGGCCATAACCGCGCTGAACAACGCGATAACGACGATGACGGGAATCGACAACGGGAAGGACGACGAGATTGCGGGACTGAAGACGGAGAACGCGGGACTGCGCTCGCAGATAGGGGACTTGCAGAAGCAGCTCGCGGACAAGCGGTGCGAGTGCACGACAAAGGGGTATTATATGTGCGTGCATCAGGGCTGCGTGCTGCGCCGTCCCTCGCTCGGGCGCGGCAAGACCTATTTCGCGGAGCACGGGCAGGAGGTGGACTTCGGGGCTGACTTTGCCACGATTGAGGAACTGATGGACGAACACAGGAAGAACACGGCTGTAAGATATATCGAGCATGAAACTGGAACTGAAAAGGATTGCAAGGCGTGAGGGCTACACGATAGGGCGGCTCTACATTGACGGGGAGTATTTCTGCGACACGCTGGAGGACAGGGCGCGTGACTTGACCAAGGAGGCAAAGGTGTACGGAAAGACGGCCATACCGGAGGGGACGTATGAGGTGACGTTGCGCGTTCAGTCACCGCGTTTCAGCCAGAAGAGGCAGTACGATTTCTGCAAGGGGTATCTGCCGAGGCTGCTGAACGTGCCCTCGTTCCAAGGCGTTTTGATTCACTGCGGCAACACGGCGGAGGATACTGACGGGTGCATACTTGTGGGAAAGAACACGGCCAAGGGAATGGTGACGGAGAGCACGGACACGTTCAGAAAGTTGTACAATCGTCTTTCGTTATGTTCGGGAAAGATAACGATAGAGGTGAAATAGCGGCGTTCCGCAGCCGTTCCAGAATGCGGAGTGATTGTGATTCATGATTATGTGGTTAATTATGAGAGTTCCATGTCGCGAGATATGGAACTTTTATTATATTTGCACTCGGGAATTTTAGAATCTTTTCACCATTTAGTCATAGGTTATTAGTTTTAGTTAAGAAACTCCGGTGCTGTGAAGTACCGGAGTTTTCTTATATTTGCGGAAAATCAGTTCAACATGAGGGAGATGATTCAACTATTGCTGTGGCTGTGGCAGATGCCGCAGAACATTCTGGGCGAAATCCTCGCGTTCTGTTACGGGGGGAGCACGTCCTTTTGCCGCACGGGGAAATATAACCGCGTGGCGGTGGTGTCCTCGGACAGGATGCGCGGGGGCATATCGCTCGGGAACGTGGTGATACTGCCGGTTTTCTTTTCACAGAAGACGTTGCGGCATGAGCTGGGGCATTGCAGGCAGTCGCTTTATCTGGGGTGGCTGTATCTTGTTGTCGTGGGCTTGCCGTCCATAGTGCACGCGGCATTGCACAGGAAAGGGGACTATTACCATTTCTGGACTGAGCGGTGGGCGAACCGCCTCGGGGAGAAAATCGTCTTGTAGTACAGTTGTAGTACAATGGAAAATCCGAAATTTTCGTTATGGAAGATTTGACCAAATGCCTTGTTTCGGCCGTGGTCGGGGCTGTGCTCGCTCTTGCGGCCTTCCTTTGCGTGGCGAGGTGCACGGGAGGGCACGAGCCGGATTCCGAGCCGGTCGTTGTCCGTGATACCATGATAGTGCACGACACCATACGGGTAGACAAGCCCGTTCCGAGGTACATACGCACGACCGACACAATCCGCGTAAAAGTGCCCGTTGCGGAGGTTTTGAGAGACACTATATATGTAACCCTTTCCCGCGAGGAGAAAGTCTATGAGGATAGCACTTATCGGGCGCAGGTGAGCGGATACGAGCCACATCTTGACTTTATTGAGGTGTACCCACGAACAATAACAATAACAGAGAAGGTGACCGAGCGGGCAAGACGGAAGCCGTGGGGGATAGGCGTTCACGCGGGTTACGGGGCGGCTCTCGATGACGGGCGCGTGATGCTCTCGCCATATGTGGGCGTGGGAATATCCTACAGCATATTCACTTTTTAGTGATTTCTTGCTATATTTGTGGCGGGAACACCATAATAATTTCATAATTGTTAGATTTGTTAATTGTTTGGAAAACGGGGATGCTGTGAAGTTTCCCCGTTTTTCTTGTAAAAAGTATAAAATACTTTGCCATTATTAAAAATAATTGTATCTTTGCATAACAAAATCTGAAAAGTATGAGACTGAAAGTAAAGGAGGCAATGGGAGCGAGGCAGGCTATGGGCTTGCCCGTCACGCTGGCCGAACTGGCCGAGGCTGTGTATCCGAAGAAGCCGAAGCACAGCCGCGAGCAGCTGATGCGGCGCGTGATAAGGGGCGAGGCGAGCAGCCTCAAGTTCGAGGAGCTGGTGCGGCTGAGCCGGAAACTGGACGTGAGCGTGGACTGGCTGCTCGGGATTGAAGAGAACAATTAACAATTAACAATCAACCAAATTATGAACACAATCAAATTTCGACTGCTTCAACCGCAGGACATAGACTGTCGGGCGGCGCAGGTCTCGCAGAAGAGGGACGGCACGGTGAGCGCGTGCATCCTGCTGTACAAGGACGCTCGCGTGGACCAGAGCATTCTGGACGAGACCTTCGGCATATTCGGCTGGCAGAGGTCGCACCAGCTGATTGGGGAGCGGCTCTACTGCACGGTGTCCGTGAAAGACCCCGACACGGGGGAATGGGTCAGCAAGCAGGACGTGGGCACTGAAAGCAACACGGAGAAGGAGAAGGGGCAGGCGTCCGACTCCTTCAAGAGGGCGTGCTTCAATCTGGGCATAGGGCGCGAGCTGTATTCCGCGCCGCGCATCTGGATTACCCTCAACGACAAGGAGTATTACACCAACGCCGCGGGAAAGGCGGCGATGTCGCCCTATTGCGGGTTCTCCGTCAAGTCCATTGAATACGACGAGAGGCGCAACGTGAGCGGGCTCGTCATCGTGGACGGGCACGGAAACGAGCGTTTCCGCTTCGGGAGCGGGAGGCCGCAGCCGCAGCCACGGACAGCCGCGACGGCGGGCGGCAAGAAGCCGTGCACGGACGCGGCCTTCGAGAAGGCGATGGAGCGTCTGAACAGGGGCGAGAAGACCCTGATTGACAAGCTTGAACAGACCTATGCACTTACTGAAGAACAACAGCAGGTGCTCAATCAGTACAAGTGATGGAGGCCAAGGAAATACGCGACCTCCTCGAGATGACGAAATGCCGCATCGAGGGTCTGATGAGCCTTCTGGACGACGGCAAGGTTATCGCGCACGAATATGAGCGCGTCCTGCGTCTTGTCACCAGCCTCCGCAGCTATCTGAACGGGGCGGAGGTTCGGCGATTCTTTGGCGTGGGCGGCGAGGAGCCATCGACATATAAGTTCACGCGCAAGCATAAGGTGGCCACGAAAGATAATCCATCACGGGCGGGGAGGGTTATATACGCCTCCTATTTTGGGTATAAACCCCAACAAGTCGTGGTAAAGTGGGACGACGACGGGGCGACGCAGTGCTTTGACGAGCCGGGGAAAAAACTCATAAACATAGAATAGATATGGACAACAAAACACGGGCGAGGAAACTCGCGAAATGGCTGCGCAGGCAGGAATGGTACAACGCCTATTTCGACAACCTGTGCAGGTGCTACAACGAGCCGCAGGACTATGACTTGGTGCAGTCGTTCTGCGACGGGCACGAGGGGGAGTTCACTATTGAGCAGGCGTTCAACTGGAAGGGCACGCCGGAGGGCTTGCAGTTCTGGACGAGGGCTAACGCTGACTTGAAGCAATTTATTAACACATTAACCGATTAGATTATGGAAAAGAAGATGACACTTTACGAACTTGGGGAGCAGGAAAGGAAACTTGAAGAGATGCTCTATGAGAGCGGGGGCGAGATTACGCCCGAGATTGAGGCTCTGATGACCGACAACGCGGACGACATGGCCGCGAAGGTCGAGGGTTACAACCGGATTATCCGCGAGTACGACAACTTCATTTCGGGCTGCGATGAGGAAATAAAGCGGATGACCGCGAAGAAGAGGCAGGCGGACAACGCGAAGAAGCGGATAAAGGAGCACATCCTTGAGATGATGCGGCTGTTCGACTGGAGCAGGCTGAAGGGGGCTGACGGTGGCGTGAGCATATCGCGCTCGTCAAGGCGTTCGCTTGACGTGAACGAGGATGTCTTCCTTTCGCGGTACGACATAGGCGCGAAGGTGGCGGGGCTGGGCTTGCCGTCCTATATCACGCTCGTTCCGAAGATAGACAAGACCGCGCTGGGCAACGCGCTGAAGGGCGCGGAAACGATGCCGGAGGGCGTGGAGTTCGTCGATACCGAGTTTGTGACGCTGCGATGATGTACGACCTGCACAATCCCCTTGAGCGGGCGCGTTTCGAGCGGAGAGCCGCGAAACTCGCCCGTGACGGGGGCATCGTGGAACTTGTGGAGAAGACGGGGCGGAGCCGCTCGCAGAACGCGTGGCTGCACCTGACGATAGGGTACTTTGCCGCGGAGTTCGGGCTGGAGCGGGAGTATGTGAAGGAGATGTACTACAAGCGGGCGGCGAACGCGGAACTGTACCTGCGTGAAAGGGAGGATGCCCTTTGCGGGTGGGTCGAGTACACGAGAAGTTCGGCGGAGTTGAGCAGGGAAGAGATGTCGCTTTCGCTTGACCGCTGGAAGGAGTGGTGCGCATGTGTCGCGGAGTTCCCTTTGCCGGAGCCGGAGGAGGGCGAGTTCCTCGACTGGGTCGAGGTGGAGATTTCGCGGAACGGGAAATTTGTGTAGCGTCCGTTCCTTGGCGGTTTCCGTGGCGTTTCAGCCACTTTTGCCGCAAAAACGATAACTTATATTGCCTTGAAATTTTAACGGCTTAAAATTGAAATTATGACAAATCGGGAATGGAACGCGATTAAGGCTCTGTACGGGGCTGCACCGGAGACGACGCTTCTGTCCATGCAGGGGGACGGTGTGGTCTGGGGCTTGATTTCCACCGGAACGGATTTCGCGGACGCGCTGGAGATGGTGCATCCGGCAGCGAGGGACGCGGTGCGGAAGTTCGTGGATTTTGGAAACGAACTTGAAAAAGACGCATTTTTTCTGCGGAAATAGATTTTTTTTCGTATATTTGTAATGTCGTGTCGCAGCGGCGTGGAGATTTAAGGTTCAAGAACCTATGCACTTGATTATGAGGACTGCGACACTCATAGTCAAGTGCTTTTTTATTGTTATGATAAATCATTTCTTTAATGTCGATTGGGCGGTCAAGTACGGAGACCGCGAGGCGATAATGCTTTCAAATATCGTCTATAGATTGCAAGCAAACCGCGTCAATAACATGAACATACACGAAGGGCGCGTATGGACTTACAACAGCCGCAAGGCCTTTACGGAGATATTTCCGTATTGGAGCGAAAAGCAGATTTACAGGATAATTCAGAGCCTTGTAGAGCAGGGGGCGCTTGTTACCGGAATGTTCAGCAAGGACAAGCGCGACCGAACCTTGTGGTATTCGGTGAATGACGACATATATGCGGATTGTATTGACATAACTATATATAGCCCATTGCGCTAATTCAATAGAAGTATAACCCTTTTTATTTATTTACGAGTATGATTTATAATATATCTATCAATCAGTTTGCGGTTGTTGCAAATGATTGGAATTTGGACTGCACCGATATGGCTATTTTCCAGTGCTTTCACATATTCGGGTCGTCTCCCAAGACGTTGCGGATTACCACGCTTGAGGGGCAATGGTTCTGGGTGAGCGCAAAGAAGATTATCGAGGAACTGCCTATCCTCGGAATAGGAAGCGAAAGGCAGATAACAAGCAGTATCGGTAAACTCATCGCCTGCGGACTTCTGGAAAGCTGTCCGGAGGGCGAGGGTGAAAACCGCGACTTTTACAGGTTTGGAAAGAATTATGACAAACTTGAGAAAGAAGGATTTTTTACAATGGAATAGAATATTTTATTTATGAATTATTCGATTTACATAGACCAGAAATTTGCGGTGGAGAACGACCTGACCACCACGGAGGTGCTGACGCTTTCGGCTTTCTTGTCACTGATGACTTGGACGCGCAAGGTGACGAATGAGGGGGTTGTGTGGTATGAGTACGCCGAACGCAAGATGTGCGATGACTTTCCGCTTTTGTTCGGGTGCGAAAAGCGCGTTTACAAGAACATAAGCGCGTTGGCGGCAAAGGGGTTCGTGCAATTAAGCAGGTTCGGGGGATTGAAACTCGTGCGCTTCACGGAGAAATGCGCCTTTTGGGGTAAAGAAAAGCCGAAGTCCGAAAATGGACTACAAAGTCCGAAAACGGACTATATAGAGACGAGTGTAGAGATAGAAAGTCCGAAAACGGACGATAAAAAGTCCGAAAACGGACCAATACCCCCCACACCCCCTAATAAGGAATATATATTATTAAATAACCAAGAAAATAAGGACAAGAAAACTAATATACCCCCTATAATCCCCCTAAAGGGGGAGACCCCCAAGCCGGCAAAGGCCGATTTTCGTAAACTTGCTGATGATTTCTGCAAGACTATTGACGGGGACGACTGGAGGGAACTGATAGCCTACTGGCTCGACTACAAGATTGACATCAGGAAGCCGCTCCGATGTCAGAAGTCCCTTTCCATGTTCGAGAACAGGTTGAGGCGCGAGAGCGGCAACGACATAGAGGTCGCGCGCGGCTTCATTGACAGGGCTGTTTCGCAGGGCTGGCAGGACATTCACCCCGATGCCGGAAAGTCGTATTACGAACAGAAAAAGGACTACGAGAAGAAGGAAGACGAGCGCAAGACCCGCGAATGGAGGGCACAGGAGGCCGAAAGACGAGCGCAGGCCGAACGCCAAAGGGCTGAAGACGAGCGCAGGAAACAGGCGGAAAGGGCTGAATACGAGCGCAAGTATGCCGAATGGCAGGAACGGGAGCGGCAAAGGCTTGCCGAGGAGGCTCGGAAAAAGGCCGAATACGAAAAATATCTGAAAGACAACGACTTACCATTTTAAACAATTTTAACGATTACGATTATGATTATGAAAGCAAGAGACTTTATGATTGGCGACTGGATGCAGGACGGGAACGGCTTCCCGATGCGGATAGTGACGGTGGGCGAGGGCTGGGCGTATGCCGACTTCGAGGGCAACGAGGCCGACCCGTGGGAGTACAGAGACCGCGACTTTGCGGACGGCACGGCAAATCCGGTGGAACTGACGGCCGCGATGCTGGAGGCCAGCGGATTTGAGAGGGGCGTGCATACCGCCGAATGGGTGCGCGATGCGGATGCCGACTGTCCGACGATGATAGCCGTCGATGCGTGCGGCACAGCGAGCGTGTACAAGGAGGGCTTCAGGTATTGCAACGGCCGCGCTCGTTATGTTCACGAATTGCAGCACGTGCTGCGACTTGCGGGGCTGAATGAAATTGCGGACAATTTCAAACTCGAATAGCCATGACGATAAGGGAGGCACTGGAGGACACGCGGACGATAGCCGCGACCTCGCGGGATGAGCTGACGGCCGCGCTGACGGCGTGCGTGAACGAGGCCGTGACCAATTACGGGGGCGATGAGGAAAAGGGGCGCGACAAGACCGTGACGAAGATTTGCGACAGCCTTTATTCAAAGTACGGGGCACTTACGGTCAGGGAGGTCGAGTATGTGATAGACGAGGGCACGAAGGGGACGTACGGGGACAACTTCTCCGTATCCGTCAAGAATTTCCTGAAGTGGTTGCAGATGTACCTGCTTTCTGACGAGCGGGCGGCGGAGAAGCGCAGGTGGGACAGGGAGCACCGGAACATGCGTATTGACTTTGACGGGACGATTGCAAGGCGGAACGAGGAGAGCATCTGGGTTTTATTGAACAGGTACTACGGGCTTGTGAACGGGGGGCACAGGGTCGAGGGCATCCCGTGCAACCTCGCGAGGGCGTATGACTTTCTCCGAGATAAAGGCTTGCGGCTCGCGCCCACGAAGGCGGAGGAACGCCCGCTGATGCTTGCCGCGCTTGAGGACGCGCGGAAGCCCGTGAAGACGGACATATGGAACGGCTGGGCTGCGTTCGACGAAACCACGCGGGCAAAGGCTCTCTGTCTTGAGCCGCTTATAAGGCGCAACCTCAACGCGGTGTACGACATACTGATGCACAATTAAGCATGAAAATTTACTTATTATGCAAATTATTGTATATAAGCGCGTTATCGGGGATTTTTCTAAAAAAATCTAAATTTTACATAGTAAATTTCAAGTAAATGACGAGTAAATTACCAGATATGGACTGTCTTGACAAGAGGATAGACGACTACATAGGGCACGTTCCGGAGGTGGACGAGGACATTTCCACGAAAGCGGCAACTGGCTTCCGGAAATACATGGAGGACAACGCATGAGACACGGATTGCCATACAGGGGCAGCAAGTCGAGGATTGCGCCCGAGATAGTGGGGCATCTGCCATCGGGGGCTGCGCCGTCACGCACGCGGCCATGCTTTCGGGGAAATGGGCGCGTTTCGTGGTGAACGACTTGCAGGGGGACATGGCGGAGCTGTTCGTGAACGCGGCGAACGGAAAGTACCGGAACGAGGACAGATGGATAAGCCGCGATGACTTCTTTAAGATGAGGGATGCGGACGCTTATGTGCGGGTGTGCTGGAGTTTCGGAAACAACGGGAGAAGCTATCTGTACGGGCGCGGGATAGAGCCTTACAAGCGCGCCCTGCACTATGCCGTGGTGTTCGGTGACTTCGCGCCGCTTTCGGAGTTGTGCCCAGAGGTCGTGGACGCCTGCCGTTCCGCGCTCGCGGGGATTGAGGAAAGGAGCGTGAGGCGCGTTGAGATAGGGAGTGCCGTGGTGCGGTGGCTGAAGGCGAACGGAACTCCGGAGATGGTGCTAAACAACCCGCTCTACAGGTCGAGCAAGTTCAAGGGCGGGCGCGTGGACTTCTTGGAAAGTCTGGAAAGGCTGCAAAGTCTGGAAAGTCTGGAAAGGCTGGAAAGGTACTCCACCGACTATCGGGACGTGCCCATAGAGGACGGGGGCGTGGTGTACTGCGACCCTCCGTACAAGGACGCGGGCGGCTATGTCACGGGCGCGTTCGACCACGATGCCTTCTATGACTGGGCGCGGAACGCGGAGTTCCCCGTGTACGTTTCGGAGTACAGTATGCCCGAGGACTTCATTCCGGTATGGGAGAAGCCCGTGGCTGTATTGGCGAATCAAAAGGGCTCGGACGGCAAAGTGACGGAGCGGCTGTATCTGCACGAGAGGTGGGCGAACGAGGTGTGGAAGCCGACCCTTTTCTGACGGATTTTTCGTATCTTTGCGGAAAGAGATGAGTATATGAGAAGCGATTATTCTTTGTCCGTGGACTTGCTTCAGTACAAGGGCGCGGAGGTGATAGAGAGGGACGGGGTGCGTGGCGTGTTCCTCCCGATAGAGGGCAATTCCATATTCGAGGGGAACAAGGGCATATGGCAGAACCTTCAGGCGATAGAACTCGGGCACATGAGGTTCAACAACACGCATCTGATAAAGCGGCAAATCTATAAGGAGGAGGCGGCGATGATGACCGGCGACGAGAAGAAAAACCAGACCATTCTGGGCTACATGAAGCCATTGTTTTTCAAAAAGAGTGAAAAAAAGTAAAAAAAAGTTTGCAGATAAGAAAAATAGTTGTACCTTTGCATCGTGTTCAGGTTGTGACGGCAACCGCAACGAATGGAAGAGAGAAAGCAGAGCCGCGGGGAGTAGTTGGAAGCCGTCACTTTTAACGAGACCTCGCGGCATTTTATTAAAAATTTGAATCATGAAGACTGACGGAATTGCTTACAGAATTACCACGACATTGCTGGCTGTGGTCGGGCTTGTAGCCTTCTTTTTCCTTATCGGGGATGAGGTGCCCGAGTGCCCCCTGACTTTCTGGGAATTTGCGCTCGTTAAGGGCTGTTCGCTCGCGGTGCTTGCGGTCGTGCTATATATTGCACAGACGCTGTTAGACAGGAGGGAGGGCGAGAAATGAGGGTGCGCTGGTTCACCTGCCCGCGCTGCAACGGGGAGGGCGAGATATTCACGGGGTACGTGGACGGGCAGCGCGTCGAGATGACCCCCGACGAGTACAGGAACGCGGAGTCCGACACGGACGAGATGACGGCCGACATTTGCCCCGACTGTGACGGGACGGGCAGGGTAACGGAGGAATACTTCAATTTTATGGGGATATGACCCGCTGTGAAGCGCGTGTGTTTTTCATAATTTTTATAATTGTTTGACATGACGCTCCGGAAAGACGGGGATGCGGACGCGGTGCGGTTGGCTGGCACGCGGTTGGGAGACGAGGGTTCGAGTCCCTCCGTCCGCACACAAGCAGGGCGTCGCCCCCGCAGGGATGCACGGACGATGCGTCATACATACAACTGGCTCTCCGGAAAGACGGGGTGACGGCCGGAACAGACGGCAACGGAGGGTTGGCAGAGCGGTCTATTGCGGCAGGTTGCTGACTTGTTGGGGTGAAAGCCTCCGGAGGTTCGAATCCTCCACCCTCCGCGGAACACTTAATTAAACATTTGATTATGGAAAACACTGAATCACAGAGGCTGCGCATCTTGGCGCATCTTCAGAGCGGAAAGTCCATAACCCCGCTCGAAGCCCTCAACCTTTACGGCTGTTTCCGGCTCGGTGCACGCATCTGGGACTTGCGGAACGAGGGCTATGACATAGGCATGAAGTTAGTCAAGAACCACGGCAAGCGTTTCGCCTGCTATTATTTACAGAACCAATAAACACGGAATTATGGAAATCACAATCAAAGTAAGGGGGGGAGCCCCAGCCTCCTTCGATTTCAAGGAGGGGAATCGCGACTCGTGGAACCAGCTGACGAGGGAGGAACAGCTGCTCGCGCTCCGCACTTTCGCGGCGGCTCACGAAACATTCCTCAAATTTCTCAAACCGGAAGATGGTGGCAAGGAATAACGACAACAGCCTCCGCGCCCAGTACGAGAGGATACTGGGCGCACCCCTCGGGGAGTTCGACGTGCTCTGTTTCCGTTTCCGGAACGTCAGCGCGCTCCGTCAGTACAACTGGCTCGCGCTGATGCACAACCTGAGAGGGCTGCTCTATGACGCTAACGAGGACAGGTGCACAGTCACGACTGTCTTCGACAAAGGCTCGAAGAACGCGGAAAAGGCACGGCGGATTGCCGTCGGAGAAATGGAGGCGACCGAGATAACACCGATACTTTGAGATATTTTAATTTTAATTTCAATTATTATGGCATTTTTCATTAAGACAAGACAGGGAGACCGCCACAACTTTGAGACGATAGGGGCGGCCGTGAGAGCCGCGAAGAGGCACGGCGTGCATGATGTGTTCTGGGACAACGAGCACATAAACGACGACGTGTATGTGCTCCGGAGGCACTGCATGGGCGACGACTATGCAGATGTCCGCTGGGACTGCTGCTACGGCGAGCCTTTTTCTATGCTGGAGAGGCTGTCATGAGATTCGACTACACGGAGGAAAGGCCGCTGCGCGTCTGCACGACCTTCAGCGGCTACGACTCGCAGTGCATGGCACTCGACCGCATAGGCATCCCCTACGAGCTTGTGGCGTGGTGCGAGATTGACAAATACGCAATAGCCGCCCACAACGCCGTGTACCCGCAGTGGGCTGACCGCAACCTCGGCGACATAACCAAGGTGGACTGGGCGCAAGTCCCTGACTTCGACCTGTTCACCTACAGCTCGCCGTGTTTTATCGCTGGGACGCTCGTCCGCACAGACAAGGGACTGAAGCCCATTGAGAGCATCGCCCGGGGCGATAGGGTGCTCACGCATACAAATGCGTACAATAGGGTGCTCACCCCGATGACACATGGCTACAGAGGCGGGATAGTGCATCTTGCGGCCATGTGCACGGGCGAAATCACCTGCACCGCCAATCATCGTTTCTTTGTCCGTCGCCTGAAGAGGACGGGGCACCGAAGCGCCCGCACCTTTCTTGCACCGGAATGGAGGGAGGCGGGGGAGTTGTCGAAAGACTACTATCTCGGACTCGCAATCAACCGTGAGGAAAGATTGCCTGAATGGCATGGGGTTGAGAACAACCAATGGGGGCATCATAGGGTTATTGATAACCTGTCCCGGCATTTCGGCAACCCGGATTTCTGGTATCTGATGGGCAGATATGTCGGCGACGGGTGGAAGAAAAGGTCGCGCACCGGCTGCGGGATAATCATCTGCTGCTCTCCGCGCAACAGAGAGACGCTGCTTGCGGCAATCACCCGTCTGGGGTTCAATTATAGCGAGGCGAAGGAGAGAACCGTGAACAAGGTTGTCATCTCGTCGAACGAGCTGTTCGCCTTCGTCGAAAGATACGGCTATTACGCGCATGGGAAGATGATTGACGGGGAGACGCTCAATCTTCCGGTTCACCTGCTGCGTTTCTTTATCAACGGCTATGAGGACAGTGACGGGAGCATGACGGGTAATCTCCACAAGATTACAACCGTCAGCCGCGTCCTCGCGCATGACATTGTCGCCTGCGTGGCGAAGGCGTATCATGCTCCGGCAAAGTTATATTTCACGAGGCGGCCGGAATGTACGACAGTAGAGGGGCGGACGGTTCGTCAGAGGGATTCTTGGCAGGTGGTATGGAAGACGGAGATATGCAGGCAAGACCATGCTTTCTATGAAGATGGGCACATCTGGTTCCCAATCCGTAAGACAGTTCATGACCTCGCCGACACCATTGTGTATAATATGGAGGTCGAGGGAGACAATTCATATACGGCCAACGGGGCGATAGTTCATAACTGTCAAGACTACTCCACGGCCGGACTCCAGAGGGGCGGCGCGGAAGGCAGCGGGACACGGAGTTCCCTGCTCTGGGAGTGCAAGAAGGCGATACTCGCCAAGCGGCCGAAATACCTGTTGCAGGAGAACGTCAAGGGGCTTGTATCGGAGAAGTTTATCCGCGACTTCCGCAAGTGGGAGCAGTGGCTCGCCGAACAGGGCTATGACAACTTCTGCAAGGTGCTCAACGCGAAGGACTACGGCGTGCCGCAGAACCGCGAGCGCATCTTCATGGTGAGCTGCCTCGACGACACGAATTTCCGCTTTCCGGACAAGGTTCCGCTCACCACGCATCTTGAAGACCTGCTGGAGAGGAACGTCGGGGAGGAGTACTATCTGACGGAGAAGACGGTCGGGGGATTCCGGATGCACAACGAGAGGCACGAGGAGAAGGGGACGGGATTCATGTGAACGCCAAAGGACATAGGGGGGGCAGGTAGCGAACTGCCTGCGGGCGAATGCGGCTCTGAATGCCACGGACAACTCGCTGCGTGTTTACGCGCCAACTCCGCCCTGTGCCCAACAGACAACACTATAAGGACATGGGAGTTATAATAATCAATCCGGACAGGGGGGGGGAACTCCAGAACCATAAAGGCGAACTACTGGAAGGTGAGCCTCTCGAGCTTCACCCACTCTGACGGGCTGGGGGCGACCGGAATAATGGAAATCCACGATGACGAGACTACAGAGATTTCTGACGAGGCACAACGTGAATAACAATGAGGTCATCGACCTTTACAACGATACCGAATGGGGGGGGGATTCACCCCACATTCACTGTGAGGACGATGCCGAGCAACAACTACTTTGTATATGAAGATGACGAGGGCATACGGAATGAGCCGGACGAGGGACAGGAAGGGCAACATCATCAAGAATGAACTCAAGCCCTACACGATGTGCATCCACGCAAACGTGGGGGGGGCTGGGACACTATGGGCGTTTATATAGCGGAGGAATATGAAGAGGACGATAATGTTTAGGGGGCGCGAAATCGGGCATCACGACTGCTTCCTGTGGAACGCCACGGATGCCTACTTTCGCGGCACGCTCGGGGGGGGGTATCGCAAGGACTGTGAAGACCGACGACGCGCTGGCAATAATGGAGATTTATGAAGATTCTGATACTGGACGACTACAACGGGAGGATAATGCCGGACGGCATAGTCGGGACGGTGCGCCCTACTTTCGGGGTGAAGGCGTTGAGGAACGGGTGCAAGATAATAGAGATTCATGAGGGCGATACTGAGACACGAGAGGACGGAGTACGGCAGGGCGGTACGGGGCGACTACGAGGCGGGGCGGTTGTCCCTCCGGAGGAACGAGACCCGGATGCTCTCACCGAGGACGGACGGAATATCCAACACCCTCACCGGAGTTGAGAAGGACAACCTGCTCTATGAGGACATTTAGGATATGCGCGGCGAGGGGACGCAATCCGGCCAATCCCTCGGAAAGAAAACGGAGCGATGGGAACTACCGCCAGACGCTCGAAATGGGGGGGGGATGTATCCAATACCCTCACGTCGGTAGGCAAGGACAACTATCTAATTGAGACAGAAATGGAAAACAAAAGAACGGAAAGACCCGAGGGCAAGGGCTGGGTCTGGGACGAGGAGAAGGGCAAATGGTTCAGAATACGGAAGCTCACCCCGTGTGAGTGCTTCCGGCTGATGGACGTGTCGGAGGACGACATAGACAGGATTCAGAACGCGGGGATATCCAAGTCGCAGCAGTACAAGATGGCGGGGAACTCAATCGTCGTGGCGTGCCTCGCGGGGATATTCGCCAACCTGTTTGACACGACCGAGCGAGTGAAGACGACATTGTTTTAATAAAAAGTAAAAAAATGTTTGTTTTATTAAAATTGTTTTTAACTTTGCATAAACAAAAACGATTATGAAACACAATCTGACAAATCTGTTAATCAATATCTATTTCGCGCTGACGGAGGCGCTGGATATGCTCCTGCGTGAAATAGAGTATAGAATAGACAAGATTGAGGGCGGTGAACTGAAGCACGAGGTGAAGCGTGCGCACCGTCTGATGATGGAGGCGGCCGAGGACTTTCACAGGCGGTACGACCTCTATGTCGATAAGGTGAAGATAGACTGCCTGCCCGACAAGAGCAACTACGACCTATGCAGGCAGGACGCTAACGAGTTCCTGCGCCTGCTGATAACCTATGCCGACCGGTGCGACACTCCGGAAAAGGCGGCAAAGGTGTTCATGTGGCTCAAGTGGCTGCCCGTGAACGTGGCTCCGGACGAGTACGTGAACAAGTTTACATTGAAGTAGAACAATCTAAATCAATAATTTGCGCTGGTACCGCTCAGGGACGGCAGCGAATTGCCGCAGATGTACACGGAATGCGGCGAGTTCATACGCGGTGACGTGAACGACATCGACCTCTTCTTTGCTCCGGAAAGGCAGGAACTGTGGGTTGCGGCATACTATGTCGGCGAAAGTCCCCACAGATGTGTCGGAACATTTGAATCAGAGGAAGAGTTCCTGAACTATAAGAAGATGCACCCGGAATTTGATTTCGTTATGGAACAGAAGATAGAATGGGAAGAATAACAATGAGAATCGGACAATATGAAGAAAATCGAGAATGCAACTTACTACAAGTGTGACTATTGCGGTAAGATTTCCGCAAAGGCATCTGCGATGATGATGCACGAGAGGTTCTGCATTAACAGGCCTCACAATGACTGTCTATGCATTAGGTGCGGATGGGCTATCGTCGGAAAGGCGGCTGGATATGCGGAGGACTATATTTTTGATGGGCCGCATAAATATAAAGTAAGCGCATTGTTGTCTTATTGCACGAAACATAAGGAGTTTATGTGTCTGCGACAATCACAGCACTATGCGGAAGGAGTTACAGATGGCAACTGCTTTATAGCAAAATATGCTGACGAGGGATGCAGCGATTTCACGAACGAATCAAAAATTCCCTGTGCGTATGAACTCGGCTACTCCATGACGGATTTAGTCAAAGCACAAGACAAGAATGTTGATGATGCCATCCGTGTTTTGCTCGAACAAATGCCAGCTGCTCTCTATAATGATGATTTACAGAGTTTTTTTAAACAATTTCAAAAGTGAACAGTTGTGAACAAAAAACAAATAAGAAATGAAATCAAGAATCTGAAAAGGATTTCAGACCTTGAAAATAGGTTGAAGAAGCCTGAATATATCGACTTGGGACTGCCTTCAGGGACATTGTGGGCAACAGAGAATGAAGAGGGCTATTTCACGTTCGATGAGGCGGTCGAGAAGTACGGAGACAGCCTGCCTAAATTATGGTAGATGTGCGAGCTTTGGGAGAACTGCACTGTCAGGGACAATATGCTTATAGGTCCGAACGGCAATTCCCTTAAAATCCCAAGCGGCTACTACTGGTCGTCCACGGCGGGCTACAGCGACTACGCCTACTACCTGTTCTTCTATGGTTCGGGAGTGTACGTGTACTACGACCGCCGTTCAGATGCCTACTCTGTCCGTTTATGCAAATCTAAAAAGTAAGGTTATGGCATGGTTAGCAAGAGGCTTATGGGATAACCCAGAAATGGGGTTAAGGATATTCGATGAGAAACCCATAAGAGAATACGAAATGTCCTATTGGTATTACAATGGTGACTATAATTTAACCCAATATGGAATAGCACTCCCTTCAGATGCCGACGAAAAACTCATCGGAAGACATATCGCTTGGGACGATGAACCTGTAGAAATTTGAGTTACGACGCAATTAGAACAAAACTTTTTCGAGGCTGCAACAAAGTATTGTCGGGAGCACTCGACTGATATTTATTACAACAAGCAGATTGATTGGGAGCAGCGCAGGTATGAGATTGCAAAGGCGGCATTAGTAGGACAATTAGCTTCGCCAATAGTGGAAGGGATTGACCCGAATCCCCCAATGCCACAAGTAGCTCAATGGGCAGTTAAGTTTGCAGACGCACTTATTGAAGAATTAAAGAAAAATGAGAAATAGATTTATTTGCTATTCGTGTAACAAACCATTTCCATTGACCGAAAATGGCTTCAATAAATACTACCTTTTTCATGGCATGGCTATGTGCGAGGAATGCTATAAAAAAATAGTAAAGTTCAACACTTATGAAGAATTAAAGAAATAGGATATGAAGATATTTTTAGGAATATTATTCTTGTTTTTCGGAGTTTGTAACATG
>ERZ808278.210-NODE-210-length-47350-cov-4.173168_pt1 | contig 47350 bp, 47 predicted proteins | sample MGYA00521239_ERZ808278 | MGnify/ENA primary metagenome ERZ808278 (study PRJEB31516, sample SAMN03275600) | gut metagenome | biome: mammalia-associated habitat; material: feces | host: Papio cynocephalus | place: Kenya | collected 2012-07-17 ... | reverse complement strand
CTAATGTTTCACTTTTTCTCGAATCATTGGATAAAGCCTTTCTTGATGCATAACACCTCCTCCTAAAATAATGCGATTGGGTGAATACAAAAGAACAAAATTAGCTAGGGCACTTGCAATGTAATCGGCTTCCATCTCCCAGACGTATTCATTGTCACTGAGATTTTCTGCTTTATCACTCCATCTGCCCTCTATTGCAGGACCTGACGCTAATCCTTCCATACAGTTTTTATGAAATGGACAGGAACCCTCATAAGGATCATCTTTTCGCTTGTTCAAGAGAATGTGTCCCGCTTCTGGATGTACCAATCCGTGTAACAGCTTATTTTCAATACAGACACCTACACCTACGCCAGTGCCAATCGTAATATAAAGCACAACTTGATCACCTTTTGCTGCTCCCCAGGTTGCCTCGCCTAAAGCTGCTGCATTCACATCTGTATCAAGAGCAATTGGCACATTCAATGCTTCTCTAAAAGTATCTGCAATTGGATACTGCTGCCATGCAATTTTAGGAGTACTAGTAATTGTCCCATACTCTCTAGATTGTTTATCCAAATTAAGCGGACCGAAGCAGCCTATACCTAGCGCTTCTATCTCTTCTTGCCTAAAAAATGAAATAATATCTGGAATTGTATTTTCAGGAGTTTTCGTCGGTAACACGATTCTCTTATACAATACTCCCTTTTCATCGCCGATGGCACAAACCATCTTTGTACCCCCTGCTTCCAAAGCACCGATTCTCATATGCAAATCCCCCTAGCGAAATGACATGAACTAATCATATATGTTTATAGTAAAAATAAAACACCAGGTTTTCTATTTTCCTTCGTAACGAATTACGGAAGCGATATCGTAATCTTTTAATTTGTCACGACCTTTTAGTCCTTCTAATTCCATTAAAAATACGATTTTCACAACTTCACCACCAAGGCTTTCCACTAATTTAGTAATTGCCTCAATTGTACCACCAGTTGCAATTAAATCGTCGATGATTACAACTTTCTGACCTGGTTTGATAGCATCCTTATGCATTTCGATCACTGCTGTACCATACTCTAAGTCATATTCCATTTCTACTGTTTCGCAAGGAAGTTTTCCTTTTTTACGAACAGGAATGAAACCTTTGTTCATATTGTAAGCTACTGGTACACCAAAGATAAATCCACGAGATTCTGGTCCTAATACTAAGTCAAAATCAACGCCTTCTAATTCCTTCTGAATTTCATCAATTGCCATCTTTAAACTGTCTTTATCCTGTAATACACTAGTGACATCACGAAAAATAATTCCTTTCTCTGGAAAGTCTGGAATGCTTCTAACATATTCTTCTAATTTTTTCATATTAACAACCTTTCATCTAGATTACATCTTCTTATACAACTACATTATTGTAACATTTCTATCACAAAATGCAAGTAACTTTACCTAAAATGTTGTATTACAAACTGAATTGTCGTATTACCATTAAATTCATTGACATTTGGATAAAATATCATGTCTAAATATACATTTTCTGCTGTGCCTTCATAAAGACGCACCAAAGAGTCTTCTCCGTACTTAGTTCGAATCAGTTCTTCGAAAGTTTCAAACTCCTGGAAAAGCATTGCCGTAAAAATACGATTGCTGTTCTGTGTTTTCACAGTAAGCCGCGCCATATTCTTGTTTTTTCCAATTACTCTTGCATGAATTAGCTGAACATTCTTTAATGCAAAACTTGGTTTTTCATTGGATTTTCCAAAGGGTTCTAAAAGTTCAAATTCCTGTAGCAGCGAATACGTAACCTGTTCAAATGGCAACACCATATCAAAGGAAACTTTCGGAATAAAATCTTCTTCTGTTAAGCCTGCTTTTTCATTTAGTTTTTCTCTAAGAAGGTTAATATTTTCTTTTTTTAGGGATAAACCTGCGGCTAAAGGATGTCCACCAAACTTGAGAAGCAGTTCCTTACATTCATTTAACTTATCAAACATTGGATATTCGTCTATCGAACGTCCTGAACCTTTTGCATGTTCCTCACCGTCCGTCAAGACAATCGCTGGCTTATTATAACGTTCACGGATTCTTCCTGCAATAATTCCCGCAATACTCTCATGACAATGTTCTAGGTACACTACCAGCACTGAATCATCCATGTATTTGCTTTCCACAAGTTCACATGCCTTTTCAATTCCCTCATTGGTTAATTCTTTTCTTTCCTCATTCAGATGCTTTAAATTTTTCGCATATTCCTCTGCAATTTTTTTCTCTTTCGTCAAGAATAACTTAAGTGCAAGTTTTGCAGATTCCAGTCTTCCTGATGCATTGATACATGGACCTACTACAAAGCCGAAATGATATGCTGATAAATGCTGATCCTCTAAGTTATTCTCACGAAGCAAAGCACGAAGTCCTATATTCTTAGTGAGTTCTGCCTTTCTAAGCCCATACTGAACAATTGTTCTATTTTCATCTGTCAAATCCATAACATCACAAACCGTTGCAATTGCTGCAAATTCTAACAGATTTTCGATTGCCTCTTTTTCAATACCGAAAAGTTCATATAGCACTTGTATTAGCTTAAATGCCACCACAGCCCCACATATTCCCTCCATCGGATAACTGCAGTCATGCTGTTTTGGATTTACGATAGCATCAGCAGGAGGTATTCGATATACCTTTTCACCATTTTCTTCTTGGAACGGAATATCATGATGGTCTGTTACTACAACTGTTAACCCTAGCTCTTTGGCTCTGGCAATCTGATCATAAGCCGCAATACCATTATCACAAGTTACTATCGTATCTATCTGTTCTCTAGCTGCCGCTTCTACAATCATTACATTGATTCCATACCCGTCTTTAATTCGATCTGGAATTTCATAGTCAACATCTGCACCACATTTTTGCAAGCCGGTGTATAGAATGCAGGTAGACATAACACCATCTACATCATAATCACCGATAATACGAATTTTCTTTCCTTCTTCAATTTTCTTCTTGATAATATGAGCCGCTTTTTCCATATGCTTCATGGAGCGTGGTTCGTGCAAGTCGTTAAGACTTGGGTGCAAATACGCCTTAAGCTCTTCGTTAGAAGAAATTCCTCGATTCACAGCAATTCTCGCTGTCACTTCACTAATGCCAAATTGTTGCGCAATCAAAGCATAATTCGCTTTTCGATTGCGGATAAACCACTTTTCCATATTTCCTCCGTATTACTGCACTCCCATTGAACGTTTTCCCATGAACAAAGTGTGAGTTTTTCACACAGGCATACAACGCCATGAAAGAAAACCTTCATGGCGTTGTATGCTTTTTCTATATAGAATCTAAATATCTTTATTATGCGTTCTTTTTGCTTCCGATTTTCTTAAAGCTGTACCATACAGTACCTGTGATACAGATAGAAGAATAACATCCACAAACGATACCTACCAGCAATGGAACAGCAAATTCTTTAACAGAATCTACACCCATGATTGCAAGGAAGAATACCATGACAAATGTTGTTAAAGAAGTATTGATACTTCTACTAAATGTCTGGCTGATACTATCGTTAACAACTTTCTCGATATCTTCGATTTTGTGTTTTCCTTTTTTGTTTTCACGAATACGGTCGAAGATAACGATTGTTGCGTTAATAGAGTAACCAACGATTGTAAGCATACATGCAATAAATGTATTACCTACTGAAATACGGCATACAGAATATACCATTAATACGACTAAAACGTCATGAATTAAGGCCATAACAGCACTTGCGCCAAATGCAAGGTCTTTGAATCGAATCCAAATGTAAATTAACATACAGATTGTTGCAATTGCTACAGCAATAACGGCATCCGATTTCATCTCATTACTTACAGAAGCACTAATACTTTCTGTAGCAATTTTCTTTTTGTCAATACCATATTTATCAATTAATGCGTTCTCAAGTTTTGTTCTCTTCTCAAGGTTTAAGGTATTTGTTTTAACCAGAACCGCATTTTCACCTTGGATAGAAGATACATTTGCTACTTCACCAGTTGCATCTTTAAATACATTTTCAATCTCTTTGTTACTTGGAACTTTATCATTAAATGTTACCTGAGTCTGTGTACCACCAGAGAAATCTAAGTCGTATTTTAAGATTGTTCCGATTTTAGACTTGTTAACAAATAATCCACCAATACCTACAAGAATAAGAACTGCGGATATGGTAAAGAAAACCTTCATGTGCTTTGTATAGTTATAAGTTTTTACATCTTTTTGTACTCCAAAGAACTTCACATCATCAAGACCAATTCGATAGAATGCGTTTAAGATAGTTCTTGTTACAAATAAAGCTGTAAACATTGAAATAACAATACCAATTGCTAATGTCTGGGCAAAACCTTTTACCGTACCAGAACCTTTGAAGTAAAGAACGGCTGCTGCAATTAATGTTGTAATGTTACCGTCGATAATAGCAGATAACGCTTTGTCAAAACCTGCTTTGATTGCAGAGCGAACTGATTTTCCAGCTGCTAATTCTTCTCTAATTCTAGTAAAGATGATAACATTAGCATCTACTGCCATACCAATTGATAAGATAACACCGGCAATACCTGGAAGAGTAAGTGTTACATCAAATGCATTAATCATAATCAGGTCTGCTAAGGTATAAATAATTAATGCAATACTTGATGCAACACCTGGAACTCTATAATAAATGCTCATAAATAATAATACAACAATTAAGCCGATAAAACCAGCAATTAAACTTGTATGAAGTGCTTCTTCTCCTAATTTAGCTCCAACTACGTTAGAACGGATTTCTTTTAATTCAAGTGGAAGTGCACCAATACGAATTGTACTTGCTAGGTTTTCTGCTTCTTCGAAAGAAGACTGGCCTGTAATCTGTGCTTCACCATTAGTAATCGCGTTTTGTACACTAGGTGAAGAGATCGTTTTTCCATCATAAACAATTGAAATCGTTTTATGTGTTGCTGCTGCTTCTGTTGTTGCATCAGCAAATTTTGTAGTACCAGAACCATTTAATTTCAACTGTACAATATATTGTGTTTGTCCAGTTGTTGGATCTGTAGTGGTTCCAGCTTCTGCATTGGCAATATCTTTACCAGTAAGAACTGTTTTACCAGCTTCATCTTTGAATTCGATAGAACCAGCTTTACCTAAAGCTTCTAAGATTGCATTGGCATCTGTTACACCTGGAATATCAACGTTGATACGGTTTGTACCTTCTTGGTATACTGCTGCTTCAGTACTGTAATTTTCCACACGTTTCTGAAGTTTGTATTTGGTATCAGACATCTCAGTTGAAGATGGATTTGCTTTATCGGCTTCATAAGTGATACTTACACCACCATCAAGGTCAAGACCTAATCTAATATGTTCAGCAGTTCCCTTATGCTGTGACCCAATTCCCACAAATGTTACAAAGCACAATGCTGCAATCGCTACTACTGCAAGGCACAGGCTTAGTATACCTTTTCTCTTATCCTTCATTGTTCTTTCTCCTTTACCTCTTACTTTACATGCGTACGACTTACCTGCTTACTGTGCTTCTGCTGCCTTCATCATGATGGCACATTCAATACGCTTTTTCTGTAATTCACATCCCACATCGTAAGTATCGTTGATTTTCCCAGTAAAGTTATAAGAGTTTGCAGCACATCCACCACTACAGTAGAATCTTGCAAAACAATCTTTACACTTGGATTTTGCATATACATTGCAAAGTTTGAATTCATCACAGATATCCTTTTTCTTTACCCCATCGAAAACGTTACCTAATAAGAATTCATCTTGACCAACGAACTGGTGACATGGGTATAAATCTCCCCATGGTGTTACTGCTAAATACTCAGTACCTGAACCGCAGCCAGATAATCTCTTGGCCACACAAGGTCCACCACTTAAATCTATCATAAAATGGAAGAAGTTAACTCCCTTTCCATTCTTTTTACGTTCAATTAATGCTTTCGCTAGCTTATCGTATTCGTCAAAAATCTTAGGAATGTCAGATTCTCTAATTGCATAATCCTGATCATCCTGTGCAACTACAGGTTCTACAGAAATCTGCTCAAACCCTAAATCCGCCAAGCTTAATACATCTTCAGCAAAATCTAAATTATTGTGTGTAAAAGTACCTCTTACATAATAATTTTTCTGGTTTCTGCTTTCAGCAAGTTTCTGGAATTTTGGCATAATCAAGTCATAACTTCCCTTACCATTTCTAGTAGGTCTCATCATGTCATGAATTTCTTTTCTACCATCTACACTTAAAACAACATTGGCCATTTCTTCGTTGATGAAATCCATGATATCATCGTTTAATAATACACCATTGGTTGTTAAAGTGAAACGGAAATTCTTGTTATGAATTTTTTCCTGTTCCCTGCCATAACGCACTAACTGTTTTACAACGTCAAAATTCATAAGCGGCTCGCCACCAAAGAAATCAACTTCAAGGTTTTGTCTGTTTCCTGAATTTGCAATCAGAAAATCTAACGCCTGCTTACCTACTTCAAAGCTCATCATACCTTTATCGCCTTTGTATTCACCTTCATCAGCAAAGCAATATTTGCATGCTAAATTACAGTCATGAGCGATATGTAAGCAAAGTGCTTTTACTACTGTCTCGCGTTTCTTAAAGTCCATAATATAATCTTTGTATATATCTTCTGTAAATAAGCAGCCTTCTTCTCTTAGCTGCTCAATCTCTTCGATAGCCTCTTCAATGTCCTGTCTGCTATATTCAGTTCCTTCATATTTTGCTAACATCATATTAACAATGGACTCTTTGCTTTCTTTTTCATAAACTTCAATGATATCGTAAACCAAATCATCCACTACATGGACACTCCCGCTGTTAACGTCTAATACGATATTGAAGCCGTTGCTTTTATATTGATGTATCACTTTGTATTGCTCCTTTCAACTTTCAATATAATATATGCTGTGGGCTTGTCCTTTATATTATATACATTGAATAGGCAGCGGCCTGCGCCGCTGCCCAATGCTTATAATTATTGGTTCTCACAGCTTTGATTACCAACTGTGCAAGATGTTTTACAAGCGGATTGGCAAGATGTTTGGCATTCTCCACAGCCGCCTTTTTTCATTGATTCTTTTAAATTACGAGTGCTTAATGATTTAATATGTTTCAACACTAGTTCCTCCTTTTATTGAATTTTGTGTAAATAGATACAAAAAATTCTTGTCAACTTTAGATATTATATCACATATCAATTTGTATTGGAAGTTTTTTTTTAGCAATTGAGGAATCACCAGTAACACAGTGTTTTTTAGCTTAACATGCCCCCAAGCATTCCTCCAAAACCGCAAGTAATAAACACTACTATGGTACTTCCTATCTGACTTAAAATATCTTTATTCATTAAGATAGATACTGCGAAGATGATGGAAAAATACAGTACTCCAGATACTATCCCCCACAGAAACCTCTTCTCTTGTGTTTTTTTGCCGACTACCATTCCTCCCATAAAAGCTGAGAAAATATAAGCGAAAACGACTCCAGCACTTACAAACATATTTGGAGGTTCTGCCTTATACATAATCAATGCCAGGATTAACAATAACAATCCCGTTATTACATACGATATAAACAAAGCCTTAACTAAAACCGTTCCCTTTGACTGTTTTTCAGCAGACTGATTCATGTTTCACCTCCAATACCTGTACTTTTCTATTTTCATATATATTAGAAAATAATAAAACTTAGAACTTTAATTGGCTTTTAAATTTGCATGGTTGTTGTATAATAAAAGCAATACTTCATACGAAAGGATGACTCATATGATAGATTTACATGTACATTCCAACATTTCTGATGGAACGTTATCACCTTCAAAGGTTATTGATCTTGCCGTCCAACACGGATTAAAAGCAATTGCCCTTACTGATCACGATACTGTAGGAGGAATTGGAGAAGCCAGTGCACGCGCCTCCTATTATCAACAAAAAGGAACCGACTTTACATTAATCCCAGGAGTTGAATTATCCGTCGGTTATAAAAAAAGAGACATTCATATATTAGGCCTTTATATTGATCCTAAAAATAAAGAATTTCTTGCACTTCTAGATCAAATGGTTACAGAACGAGAAGATCGAAATCAAAAAATGGTTCAAAACTTTCAGGATAATGGAATTCAAATCACTTTGGATGAGTTAAAAGAAGAATCAAAAGAAGCTGTTATTACAAGAGCACATTTTGCAAAGCTTTTGGTTAGAAAGCATTATGCAGCATCAACGAAAGAAGCATTTATAAAGTACTTAAATGAAGATGGCAAATATTATGTAAACCGCAAATTCATAACTCCTGAGCAGGCAATCGATACAATTACACAAGCAGGTGGTGTTCCTATTTTAGCGCACCCTATGCTGTATCATTTGCCCGATGAAGAACTTGACAGCCTGATCGCACGACTAACAAAACATGGCCTAAAAGGAATTGAAACTATCTACTCCACTTACACGAAAGAAGAGGAACAAAAAGTGAGAACTCTTGCAAATAAGTATAACCTGATTCTTACTGGCGGCTCTGATTTTCATGGCGAAGTAAAGCCAGACATTTCAATTGGAACAGGCAGAGGAAATCTTGTTATACCAGACGAGCTGCTCAATCAGTTTTCAAAATGATCCTAATGAACTTTCTTGGTATCAAAAAAGGTTGCAACACTAGGCTGCAACCTTTTCTCAATTCAAGCTTTAAGCATCTTTATTTACTTTTTCAACATCCTGAATGAATTCTTTTTTCATTGGAATACGACAGTTTTTATTGTTACCAAATTCAACAATTACAATTTCTGGCATTACATCAATTATAACACCATAGAAGCCGCTGCTTGTTAAAACACTGTCTCCTGTTTCAACAGAAGCTACTAATGCTGCATGTGCTCTCTCTTGCTTCTTCTGTGGACGAATTAGTAAGAAGTAGAAAATTACAAACATTAACACTAAAGGTAAAATTGTTGCAGCTAGTGATCCTGCTGTAGATGGGGCTGCTGCTAACACAGATAAAGTCATCATAGTGTTCCTCCTAAGTTATCTTTATTAAGTGTGACGTCAGGTTTTGTCCTTTCGCCTCATTACACTCGAATATACGCATTATAACACACTTATTCTCCTTGTGCCATACTTTCAAGTTTTGCTTTTTTATATTCTTTAAATCTATGCTGTTCAATCGCTTCACGGATTTCTTCCATCATTTTGTTGTAGAAATATAAATTGTGTGTTACAAGCAGTCTTAAGCCTAGCATTTCCTTTGCTTTCAATAAATGTCTGATATATGCTCGGCTATATGTCTGGCAAACCGGACATTGACAGCCTGCTTCAATTGGTTTGTCATCCAATTCATATTTTGCATTTAATAAATTCATTTTTCCATGATTTGTATAGGCATGTCCATGTCTACCATTACGTGCAGGATAAACACAGTCAAAGAAATCAACTCCACGCTCTACTGCTTCTAGAATATTCGCCGGAGTTCCAACACCCATTAAGTAAGTTGGCTTTTCAAGTGGTAAATACGGAACTGTCTTCTCAATTATATCATACATTTCTTCATGACTTTCTCCAACCGCAAGTCCACCAAGGGCATAACCATCTAAGTCCATCTCAGATATGCGTTTTGCATGTTCAATACGAATATCTGCAAAAGTACCACCTTGATTGATACCAAATAACATCTGTTTGGGATTAATTGTATCAGGTAGTTCATTTAGACGTTTCATTTCTTTCACACAACGCTCTAACCATCTCGTAGTACGGTCAACAGAATTCTGCATATACTCACGAGTTGCTGGATGTGGAGGGCACTCATCGAAAGCCATCGCTATGGTAGATGCTAAATTAGACTGAATCTGCATACTTTCTTCAGGTCCCATGAAAATTTTCCTTCCATCAACATGAGACTGAAAATAAACACCCTCTTCTTTAATTTTACGAAGTCCTTTTAATGAAAACACCTGGAATCCGCCTGAATCTGTCAAAATTGGCTTATCCCAAACCATGAATTTATGAAGACCACCCATTTGTTTTACAACTTTATCACCTGGACGAACGTGTAAATGATACGTATTCGATAATTCCACTTGTGTCCCGATCGTCTGTAAGTCCATTGTTGAAACGGCGCCCTTAATGGCAGCTGCCGTTCCAACGTTCATAAAAACAGGAGTTTGAATTACACCGTGCACTGTATGAAACTCTCCTCTTTTCGCTTGCCCATCTTGAGTTATTAATCGATACATTTCTTTCTCCATTCTGCTACTACATAATCATCATATATGTAGTATTTCCTCATTTTCTGTTATTAATATATATTCAGCTTAAGATGCAAATTTATTCAATGTGTATTCGAAATCCCTGTTATATCCTTGGCAAGAAACATTCAAAACTCTAGTCAAATCTAAGCTTAACACGCCTAGTAAAGATTTTGCATCTACAATGATACGATTATAGAAAATATCAATATCAAAGTCACAAGCTGACGCCGCATTGACGAACTCCTTTACTTCCTCAATCTGCGTCAATCTAATCTTTCTTGTCTCCATGAATATCACTCTTCTTTCTATATAATACTTGACATTTTGCAACAATAAATAGTTATATCATCTTTTCACTTTTCCGTCAATAAATTCTTGGCTTTCTCCCTAAAAACTGATATTTCATAAAATTATTTATACTTTTAACATTTCGTCTTTAAATATGACACATTTCGTCTTTTTCCGAATATAGTATAGTATAAAATTTAAAAGGAGTGTTCCTTATGAGATGTAATAATAATTGTTGTAAAAATAGATGTTTTAGAAACGGTGGTAATTTCCAAAACTCCGATAATTATTTTAGACAGATGGAACCAAAAGGCTATCAGTCCACGAATCAATGTGATGTATTTACAGCACTTTCCACAACACCTCAGACTGTTACTGGTGATGCAGTAACACCGCTTACTTTTACAAATATCTTATATCAATATGGTACTGCCATTCAGGCAACAACAGGCACTTCCAGCCTTTATATTACAAAACCAGGTTTATACCAGATTTCTTACACAATTGCAGCCACAGATACAGAAGATGCTGGTGCAGATGCAGGTGCATTTACTGCTTATGTACTTCGAAACCAAACACAAGCTGCTAATGCAACAGCTACAATTGCTGCTGGCGGAACAGGTATTTTAAGCGATACAGAACTCTTCTATGTATCATACAGGGATTTTCCTCTCACATTATCACTAGACGTTACAAGTACCGCAGCAACTTCAAGCTATGTTTTCATTATCACTATCAATAAAATCTGTTCCTGTGGCAATGAATACTGCGGATATGACTTTGGACCAGGTAATGCACCTTGTTTTGCACAAAACGGTTTGGATACAATCTAATAAACAAAGCGTATGATTCATTAAATTCTAAATTGTAATTTGTTTGCAGAATCCTTCATCTAATACGGTGAAGGATTCTCTTTTTTTCCTGTTTTTCATTGTCTTTCGTCCCCACTATTGTGAATTTTTCATAGGTAATCTATAGTAATAAACCTTTTTTTAAAATTTTGTTGACAAAAAGGTTTTCATGTTATATCATATAGTAGCAATGTGGCTAACACATAAAACAAAAATGCAATAGGGGTATAGTTCAGTTGGTAGAATATCGGTCTCCAAAACCGCAGGTCGTGGGTTCAAGTCCTACTGCCCCTGTTAAGATCAAATCAAAGGATTTGGTCTTTTTTAAACAATGAAAACAAAATAAATGCATAGGGGTATAGTTCAGTTGGTAGAATATCGGTCTCCAAAACCGCAGGTCGTGGGTTCAAGTCCTACTGCCCCTGTTAAGACTAAATCAAATGATTTAGTCTTTTTTATTTCACAACAATACATAACATTCCATCTGAATTCTAAGACAAACTATTTTCTTTAGGATTTCCAAAGCCATTACTTATACTATGATGATAATCGAAATAATATTCTTTCTCGCCATATACTTAAAATCAAACAAATTATAACAAAACGAATGTTTCTCCCGCTCTTACAACTTATGTTTCTATATAGCAACACCAGTTCGTGTGCATCCAGTCCCTATTCTTTATGGGCCTTTTAACTTATAGGAACGGACTCCCAGAGGACTTTCTTATAAGCTGGAAAAGAGCAGAGTGTAGCTTCCTTCTTACACTCTGCTCTTTAAGACTGCGCCTTAACTTTCTGATAACAGCACCGCTATCCCCCTTTTGTAACAGTAACTGTTATACAGTGCCCCCTTTTTTATTAAGTCCGTACATCTTCACCTTTGCACACTAAAGCATTCTTTACAATCCTGTTTTTATAAAACCGTCTCCATCGGGAAGAAACTGTATGATAAAAACAGTTATAAAAAACCTCCTTCTCTTCTGTACTCGTAAGCTTACATCTGTATGTATTGTTCACGTTCTGTGAACATCTTTATAATAGCACTCGAACATATGTTTGTCAACATCAAATTGATTTTTTTTTTACAATCCTTTATACTAAAGGAAATGGAGGATAACATATGAACGAATTTTCTATAAGATTAAAAAAACTTCGAATGAACCAGGGCTATACACAACAACAGTTAGCAAACTTACTTGGCATCTCTAAAAGTGCAATTAGCATGTATGAATCAGGAGGCAGAGAACCTGAACTGTCAATAATCCAAAGAATGGCTGACATTTTCGAAGTAAACATCGACACACTAGTTGGTACCTCTAAAGACACGCAAGAAGAAATCACAACTTCTCCTTTCCTTAACATAAAAAAACTAATTGCTCGAAATGGTTCAAAATTAAGTGACGATGAACGAAATAAACTAATTGAACTGCTATCAGACTGCGAATTGTAATAAAAGACACATCTTTTTTCACCGTCCAGTAAAAGGAGGTTTCCATGGAACTTACACAAATAAAACAAGCCTCATTACAGGTGTACACCGACTGCAATGTAACAGCATTTCCACTATCCTGCGTTTCTATATTAAATCACTATGGGCTAAAATTATATTCTTACACCGAACTAGGCTTTAAAAATCCAGAACTCTATCAAATATGCAGGAAATATTCAAAGGACGCCTTTCTTTATGGTTCTGTAATCTGCTACAACGACGAAATGTCCATGGAAAGAACCCGATTTACTCTCATGCACGAACTGGGACATTTTATCTTACATACTGATGACGAAACGGCAGCCAATCAATTTGCCAGTCACCTGCTTGCCCCTAGATGTATTGTTGAAAAATCAAAACTAACCAATGCAGATGATGTTTCAGCTCTTTTTGGTATTTCACGTAAAGCCGCTTTTTTCGCTTTGGATGATGTCAAAAGCAAAGGCTTTGAAAGAATCCCTATAGACGAGAAAATACTGGAACACTTTTATAGTCATGACCTACAGATTTATGTCTATCACGTTTCCGAATGCCCTATTTGCGGAAGTAACATTTATAACTCAATCAAAGACACCTGCCTGCAATGCAAAAAGCTTTCTATAAAATCCAGATAAACCTATTGTCATACTGTGTCTTTTCTTATAAAATAACACTAATAATTGTTTCGAAATAAACCGAAACAAAACTAGAAAGGCTTGGTATAAACTATGAGTATTTTAAGCGTGGAACATCTTAGTCATGGATTTGGTGACCGTGCAATTTTTCAAGATGTATCATTCCGTCTGTTAAAAGGCGAACATATTGGTCTGATTGGAGCAAACGGTGAAGGTAAATCAACCTTTATGAATATCATCACTGGCAAACTTATGCCAGATGAAGGAAAAGTTGAATGGTCCAAAAATGTACGTGTTGGCTATCTTGATCAACATACCGTTCTAGAGAAAGGTATGACAATCCGCGATGTGTTGAAATCTGCTTTCTCTTTCCTATTTGAGATGGAACAGCAGATGAATGAAATCTGTGATAAAATGGGAGAAGCTTCTGAAGTCGAATTAGCCGTTATGATGGAGGAATTAGGAGTAATCCAAGATCTCTTAATGGTTCATGATTTTTATATTATTGATTCCAAAATAGAAGAAATCGGACGTGCCCTCGGTCTGGACGACATCGGTCTGGACAAAGACGTAACAGATCTTAGCGGTGGGCAGAGAACAAAGGTTTTATTAGGTAAGCTTTTATTAGAAAAACCTGATATTCTCCTACTAGACGAGCCTACTAACTATTTAGATGTGGAGCACATTGAATGGTTAAAACGTTACCTGCAAGAATATGAGAATGCATTTATCTTGATTTCTCATGACATTCCGTTTTTAAATAGTGTTATTAACTTAATTTATCATATGGAAAACCAAAAATTAGATCGCTATGTGGGTGATTATGACAAATTCCAAGAAGTTTACGCTATGAAGCGTACTCAATTAGAGGCAGCTTACAGACGTCAACAACAGGAAATTGAAGAATTAGAGGACTTCGTTGCCAGGAATAAAGCTCGTGTTTCCACGCGTAATATGGCTATGTCCCGTCAGAAAAAGTTAGATAAGATGGAAGTCATTGAACTTGCCAAAGACAAACCAAAACCAGAATTCAATTTCTTACCTGCAAGGACTTCTGGAAAAGTTCTATTTGAAACAAAAGACCTGGTAATTGGTTATGATGAACCACTTTCCAAACCACTTAACTTATCCATGGAACGTGGTCAGAAAATCGTTTTAACTGGTGCAAACGGTATTGGTAAGACAACCTTATTAAAAAGCATTTTAGGAATTAACAAACCATTGGAGGGGTCTGTCACTTTAGGTGATTACTTAGAGATTGGTTACTTCGAACAGGAAATGGCCCCAGGCAATACAACTACCTGTATCGACGAAATCTGGAATGAATTTCCTTCTTACACCCAATACCAAGTTCGTTCTGCTCTTGCGAAATGTGGTCTTACAACCAAACACATCGAGAGCCAGGTTAGGGTCTTAAGTGGTGGTGAGCAAGCCAAAGTCCGTTTATGCAAATTAATCAACAGAGAAACAAACATCTTGCTTCTTGACGAGCCTACCAACCATTTAGATAAAGATGCAAAAGAAGAATTAAAACGTGCACTAAAAGAGTACAAAGGAAGCATCCTGCTAATCTGCCATGAACCTGATTTTTATGATGGTCTTGCTACAGATGTCTGGGACTGCTCACAGTGGAGCCTTAAAATAGTATAAAGGAGGTATTTTTATGGATATTACCGCAATGGTTGCAGCAATTCCTACAATGAATCTTGGGAATCAAATTGCTGCAAGTATTATGAAACTATCATTGAACCAGCTAGAAACAGCTGGTGAAGGCATGAAAAAAATGATGGAAATGTCCGTTACACCTAATCTTGGTGGCAACATCGACATCAGTATTTAATCACCAGTTGAAACTGGTACAAGAACGTTCCTAGCTAAGAACAAAGTGTGAGTTCCTCACATACCCTCGCGTTTTCAGGCTACTTTAAGGAACTCACGCTTTGCTGCGCCGAGCGGGTGCCGCTGTACTTTAGCGACTATTTTCCTTACCCGTTCGTGTGCATCCAGCCCCTGTTTTTAGGGGCTTTTTTACTTATAGGGAAGGATCCGCAGAAGACTTTCCTATAAGTAAAAAAACGTGTCTGCATTTTTACATACAGGCACGTTTTTATTTTATTTAATCTAACCCTACTGATTCTGTTTCTTTACTACACTGCAAACCATGTCATAAATATCTTTGTGTGTTTTCTTTAATGCCATAACCTTATAATCCTCATTAATAAAGCAATGGGAAGATGTTCCTGTTACTTTAAGTTCCCCTGTCTCTTTTTCATAAATTTCATATGCAAATTCTATGACAACTCCATTAAACTTGGTTACGGTCGCTTCTACTATAACCTCTTCACCAAAATGTGTCATATTTTTATATTTACAGCTTACATCTACAACTGGCATAATAATCCCCTTTTTCTCAAGTTCTTCACATGGCAGCCCGATGGATTTCAGCCAAGCCACTCTCCACTCCTCAAACCACCTGATGTAATTAGAATGATGAACGATCTTCATCTGATCTGTTTCATAATACTGCACACTATGTATATACTGAAAATTCTGTTTCAAACTGTACGCCTCCATTTCTAATACATGCTATTATGACACTTTTTTCTTAAAATTGCAAACAACAATCCTCCCCCTTAACTTAGGTCTTTATAAACAAGTTCTGGTTGTTTTACCATATAAATCATGTTAGAATTAAGTGTGGCATTAAACATAAGGGAGTGATATTATTGGCAAGTTATGTACAATTTTTAAACGTTGGATTTGGTATCATCAATAACACAAAGGAAGTCGAGACTTGGAATATCAAAGAAATGATGGAAGAAGCCCTTTTAATGGACAATCCAGATTTAGATGTTCGCATTATCGGCTTCCGTTTTTACGACTTGGACCCAGTTACCAACCATGTTTTAAAAAAAAGCGGAATTTACTACCTTGATGGAGAAATTGTTGATTCCCCATCTAAAGACCCAGCTGTAGTTTCTTTCTTAGCTGCTGCTAATAAAGAATATCCAAAAGGCCAAAGACTAATCAAGATTCAAAAGCCATATACACTAGTATATGCACTAGAAAAGGAAGACACAATCGTAGATGTAAAACCATTCTTAGCTAAGATTCGAGCAAAAAAGGCAGAAGAACAGTTAAAACGCATGAAAAAAGATATTGAAGATTACAAGAACAATTTAGTTGAAGCACTTCGCAAAATTGAAGACGCTATCGAGAATAACGCATTTAACACCATTCCACTTGTAGATTCTACTTACTCCGAGGCATCTAAAACTTTAAATATCATGAACGATGGCGGTAATTTTAATAAACATATTGATTATCTGAGAAACAAACGAGTAGAGATAATGAATCTTGAAAGAAAGATGAGCGAAACATTGTAATACATAGAAAGAACTATGTACTTTTTAATTTTAGTACATAGTTCTTTTTTCTCTTTTGAAAAACTCTCTAAATCTAACTCAACACTTTTTCACGAATAATATCAAGCACTTTTCCAGTTGATGCAATATGTTTTGCATGGGCTTTCATCTCTTCTGGAGCATTTTCCATTGCATAACCTTCTTCAACTGCTTTTAACATGCTCTCATCGTTAAAGTAATCTCCAAATGCCATTGCTTCTTCACGTTTCACGTTGCATTCTTTCATGATTTTCTCAAGCGCAATTCCTTTACTTACACTCGGATTACCTATATCAATCCACTGCTTTGCAGACACCGTCACAGTAAAGACATCGGAGTAATTATTTGTTAACCACTTCTTCTCTTCCTCTGTAAAACCTTTCGGTGCATAAATTGCAATCTTAATAATCGGCTCTTTTATTTCTTCGACACTAGCAATATAGTCAAGTCTCTGATAATAAACCTTAACCGCCTCTCTTAAAGCATCACTTGCATCCTTGCTATAGGCATTATTTTCACAACAGATGATAGCATCTAAATCCGTAAATTGTTCCAGATTTTGAATCAATTCTTTTGCTCGATCTTGATTTAATTCGGTTACACTCACTGTTTTTCCTTCATGATAAATAAGCGCTCCATTGTCTGCTATCAAATATATGGAATCTAGTACTGGCTTAAAATGTTCATATACAGTAAAACCTTGTCTTCCAGTTGCAACAACAAACTGAACACCTTTTCTCTCTAGTTCTCTTACACATGAAAATGTTTCTGTCGGTATACTTCCGTCAGCGTGCGCTAAAGTGCCATCCAAATCACTGGCTATTAGTTTAATCATATTTCTGTCTCCTTATGGCATCTACACTTAAGTTTTATCAAGCATTCTCTTTTTTTTGTTATACACAAACATAACAACTGCCATAGAACATATTAGCACATAGCCTAAAAAACTAAAAGCATCCGGCACTTGATTAAACAGGAAAAATCCGAAAATTGCGGCAAAAATTACCTGCGAATAATCATATATGCTAATTTCTTTCGCCGGAGCATGAAAATACGCTGCTGTTATACCGAATTGTCCCCCTGCAGCAGCAAGCCCTGCTAAAAGCAGATAGACAACCTGTATCCCTGACATTGCCTTATAATGAAATAGCATATAAGGAACAGAAGCAAGACAAGAGAAAGTCGAAAAAATAAACACAACTAACGGACCTTTCACACCTTGTTTTCCCAAGATACGAACCATTGTATACGCAATTCCTGCGCATAAACCACCGCTTAACCCGATGAGTGCAGGGATTAAATCAATATTGGAGAAACTTGGTTTTACAATAAACATACAACCAATTAACGCAACTACTACACTAGATAACTGAATAAGATTGATACGCTCTTTCAAAATGAAATACGAAAACACAATTGCAAAAAATGGTGACATTTTATTTAGCATGGATGCATCGGACAAAACTAGATGATCAACCGCATAAAAATTGCAGAACACCCCCAAAGTACCAAATAATGCCCGTAAAAATAAATATTTGCCATCCCCCTTTTTCCATTCTATTTTAATCTTATCCTTTCGTATTATAATAAGTGCAAAAATCAGTGCCACCAGATTCCTAAAAAATGCTTTCTGTAAGGATGGCAAATCTCCAGACAGCCGAACAAAGACGTTCATTAAAGCAAAGCAGAACGCTGCACATAAAATATATATAATTCCTTTGTATTTTGATTTCATCATTTCCTCCTTTTGTGTCAAACCTCTAATGTAAGACCATTTTCTTTCAGCCATTCTTTCTTTTCCTTCCAGTCTGGCATATAAAGTCCGACCAGCGCCCAAAATTCCTTAGAATGATTCATCTGAAGAATGTGACAAAGTTCATGACACACTACATAATCAAGCACTCCCTCTGGTGCCATAATCAACTTCCAATTAATCATAACATGTCGTTCGCTACTACAGCTTCCCCACCTGGTTTTTGTATTTCTAAGGGTAAGCTTTGTGCACTTAACACCTATCTTTTTCTCAAAACTTGCAATTCGCTTAGGAATCCACACAGCCGCTTTTTCTTGATACCATTTACTAAGCACTGTCCGAATTTCTTCTGTATCTTCATACTTTCCATAAATCAGAATCTCTTGTCCCACCATTGCCACATATCCTTTTCTTGCCGATAATGACGGCTTGCGAACAATGCGATACGGTTTACCAAGATAGTATAGAATGTCTCCTGTTTTGTATTTTTTACTATCATTTAAGTTCATATACATACCCATTTTCTACGTTTTCTATCTCCTTTAAGAGCTTTTGCTCATTATCTTTAAACAACAGGATTTTATTATACTTATAATACTCTTCCGAACCATTTTCACTTATGAATTTCATACTGTAAAAACCACTTGTCAGTTCAGTAAGGAAAATAACCATCTCTTGACTCTCACCAAAAGCTGTCTCAAGAAAAGCAAATGTATTGGCAAGCTGATTGGCCGTCATATCAATATGGTCTTCTCTCATCTGCACTTTATTCTGAAATACTTCTTTTACAACTTCAAATGTATCTTCAGATTCCAATAAAGCTTTATGCATTTCATCCAGACACTGGATAATTGTATGCTTGATTACAATGTCATCCTTGTCTAACTGATTTGATTCTTTCTCCTTTATAAGCTTCGCAGTATGGTTAGAAATCAGGTTCTCAACTTCTTTACTGATACGAACCAAATCATTCATACTCACTAACTTTAGCTGTTTCATCACTTCATATAGCTCTGTCACATAAGCATCTTCTATATAAGCCTTATAAAAACCTTCACGAAGTTTCGCCAAAAGAAGTCCTAATACGCTTAACTTTTCATCAAAAGCACCATTTCTAACCTTTTCAACTGCAGCAGCATCAAACTTTCCATTCAAAATATTTTCTACATCATAATCCTTTTGATATTTGTAGAACAAAAGCAGATAATTGGAAAAATCTTTAGCAATTGCAGGATGCTGCAAATACTGTACCACTACATGCTCATCTGTCACAATCTGAAGCGCTTCATACTCATATAATATTGCCGATAAATCTTCCCATCCTCTAGCTGTTACAAACTGCTTTCCATCAATGGCAGTCTCAATTACATAAAAATGCTCTTTCTTAATATCCAGATAAGATAAAATAGCAGGGTGCAGATTCTGTGCTGTTGCATACTCTTTCCAGACTTCATAATTCTGTTCCACTTCCATTTTCTTCACTCGGTCCAAGGTAACTACGTCAAAGTCACGAACTGATTTGTTATATTCAGGCGGATTACCTGCTGCAACAATAACCCATCCCTCTGGCAGTTTCTGATTTCCAAATGTCTTACATTGCAGAAACTGTAACATCATCGGTGCTAATGTCTCTGATACACAGTTAATTTCATCCAGAAAGAGAATTCCTTCCTTTTGATTATACTGTTCTATTCTTTCATAAACTGCTGCTAGTATTTCACTCATAGTATATTCTGTAACCGAATATTCCTTTCCGTCAAACCATTTCTTCTCAATGAAAGGAAGACCAATTGCACTTTGTCTTGTATGATGGGTGATGGTATAAGAAACCAGTCCAATTCCCATTTCTCTCGCAACCTGTTCCATAATGGCAGTCTTTCCGATTCCTGGAGGTCCAATTAGCAAAATCGGCCTCTGTCTTACTACTGGTATTTTATATTCTCCAAACATATCCTTTGCAAAATATGCCTGCAAGGAATGTCTAAACTCCTCTTTTACTCTTTTGATATCCATTATACCCCTCCATCTATTACAAGCTTCATTGCCCAAGGTGGCACAAGCTTTTCTGTATAATCCGTTTCCACAAAAACAAATGCAACATCATACATTGGCCTCTTCTTTGGAAATGTCCCTAGTCCATCTGTAAAATACAGCATTCCCTTAAGATGATTGAAAGCCTGTTCCTTTAAAAGTTTATCCACATACTCAAACACTGGGCGAAAATCTGTTCCACCAAATCCTTTTACTTCTAACTTCTCCTGATACTGCTCCAAATCTTCCATAGACGTAATCAAGATATCTTCTTGTACTTGATTGTCGCATTGAATAATATGGATATTTACTTTTTTCAGAAAACTTTCACTATCCAGCAAAATAGAAACTGTTTCCTCTAAGAACTGCTTCACAAGCTGTCCTGAACACGAACCTGATGTATCAATGGCAATAACAAATTCCTCGATTCGCTTTACTTCCTTGTATTCTAACGCCTCAATTAATGGCATGTTATGATACAGTTGCAAACCATACGTATAATACCCATAGTCAAAGGAATCCTCATCCACTTCCATCATTTCTCTAGGCACTGCAAATTTCCTTAAAAACTCTTTATAATCATACTGCTTTCGGTTTGCTATTTTCATAGAGCGTAGCAAACCTTTTGCTTCCTTACCGATGTTTTTTGAAAAGGTCTCTAAATTGGTAGCTGTCTTTTCCGCCACTTCCTTCCACATTTCCATAAATGGCGATTGTACTTGCTGGTTCACCCCTTGATTCTGTTGCTTGTTATCGTCGTTGTCTTTCTTTCCTTTCCAGAATACATGATCATCTGCCAGAAATTCCAGTTGTGTCTTCACAAACTCATCTGCACTCATTTCCTTAGCTGTCAAGATTCTATAGATTCCCTCTGCTGTTACCACCTTAAGCTCTCTTTCAAGCCTTTTATACCAAGACGAACGAAACTCCGACTTAAGCTTATTGATACAACGGTAATCTAGGCCATCGATACAGTATTCTACCGCCATGTCACAAGCAACGTTCCACGCATCTTCATCCAGTTCCTCTTCTTTTGAAAGATGTCTAAAGATGCAATGCAAAATCATATGCAGATAAGCCCTGTTTACCAATACTTTGTTATATTTAAAACGCTCTGCCACAAATCTAGGATTAAACTTGAGCTTTTTCCCATCGGTCCCAACAAAAAAAGTCTGCATATTCATCTCATATTCCAGCTGACTTAAAGCCATATCAAGAAAACGCATCGACAGATACAGTTCATTTCTTGCATTTTGCAGAATATGAATACCTAGATTGCATAACCGTTCCTTTACTTCATTTTTCATGCTACTTCCTCTTTATAAATCAAAAGTCTTCTTCTGCACCTTAAAATGCTTATTTTTATAAGCAAGCAATACACTTACACATTCAACCTGTTCTCTTTGATGGGCTATTTCGATTGCCAATTCTATATTTTCTTTTGTATAGAATCCGGCATCACTAAGGAATAACAGTCCATCTATATCTTCCTTCTCTACACATAATGTAACAATGCCAGCGAAATTAGAGCGTATATACTGTTCATACTCTTCCTTTGCTTCCATACTAAGTTCATAGGGATATTCCAATCGATCTCTTGCTATCGTAAATAAGGTTTCCAAGGTATCATTAAGACGAGCCACACGAAAGACTTCATCGTATTTTTTATAATCAACTTCTTTCTCTTTCATACATTCACGATAATGTACTCCTGAACCATAGGTAACCTGATTGATAATTCTTGCCTCCACATTGTCCACATAGTCATAAAGATAACTGGGAAATACTAGTTTGCTCATTGTATGGGTATTTCTATTTTCCATCGTTACATGGATTTCCTGATTTAACTCGGATAATAAATTTTTTAGGCATGTCATTTTCTGCAGATACACTTGTATCTGAAACTCCCTAAGACTACGACAGTTTTTGAACGCTCCATCTTCTGTTGACAAAATTCGATCCGACAATGTCATCTTGATTAAACGCCTGCAATTATAAAAAGCATGGGCACCAATGGACTCAATTGTCTTTGGCAAAACAACTTCTAGGAGTTCATTATTTCCTTCAAATGCGTATTTTCCAATTGCAGTCACAGGCTTTCCTTCTAGTTGGGCTGGAATCTGCACTTCTGATTCATTTCCCAGATAACGGGTTATCTCCACTGATTGTCCATTTACTCTATATGAAAATTCCATCTTCATTACTCCATTCTAAGTACACTGCCTTAAAACCAGGCACTTAATGATCATACCATATGGGAAATGATTGTCAATAAACAAATAAAACAGCACCTCCACTCTCAAAATGAAGATGCTGTCTCATTTATTTACTATTTATGATCTTCTGTTACCAAAAAGTCTTAAAAGTCTCAAGAAAATATTAACATATTACACAGCAGCCTAAAAATCAACCTTTTTTCCATAATAAGTACATTCAAATAATTTCTGCATCTCTGCAGGTGTAATCTTTCTAGGATTGGTAAGTGTACAAGCATCTCCAACTGCTAATTCTGCAATCTTTGCAATCTTCTCTTTGAATTCATCTTCCTTAACACCAAACTCTTCTAAAGTTAGAGGAATATTCAAAGCTTTATTCATATCCTGTATCATATCACATAACTTATCTACTAACTCATCATCTGTTCCTGTAAGTCCCATAAATTTAGCAATGTCCACATATCTGCCTTTGCAAGCCTTTGCATTAAATTGAATCACATATGGAAGATAAATCGCATTGGCACATCCATGAGGAATATGTCCTGTGCTAAATGCCGCACCAGTTTTATGTGCCATGGAATGTACAATTCCTAATGATGTATTAGAGAATGCCATACCTGCAAGACATTGTGCATAATGCATCTGTTCTCTTGCTGATTTATCCTGATTATAAGAAGCAAGAAGATTATCTTTTACCATAATCATTGCTTTTATTGCTAATGGGTCTGTAAATACTGTCTGACTTGTAGAAACATATGCTTCAATTGCATGTGTTAATGCATCCATACCTGTATGTGCAGTTAACTTCTGTGGCATGGACTCTGCAAGTGCCGGGTCAACCAGTGCAATATCCGGAGTAATATTAAAATCTGCAATAGGGAATTTTACACCAGTATCATAATTTGTAATAATAGAGAAAGATGTTACTTCTGTTGCGGTACCTGAAGTTGATGGAATTGCAGCAAATTTTGCCTTTTTTCTTAAAGCTGGGAACTCAGGCAATGCAAATAATTTGTCAAAATCTAATTCTGGATATTCATAAAAAATCCACATTGCTTTCGCTGCATCAATTGGTGAACCACCGCCCATTGCAACGATCCAGTCTGGCTTGAATTCCTGCATTACTTTAGCGCCACGCATTACTGTTTCTACAGATGGGTCTGGCTCAATATTTTCGATAAGCTCAGTTTCCATTCCTGCTTCTTTCAAATAAGAAACAACTTTATCAAGGAATCCTAATCGTTTCATAGTACCGCCACCAACACAGACAACAGCACGTTTTCCTTGTAAGTTCTTTAAATTATCAATTGCATTTTCTCCGTAGTAAATGTCTCTTGGCAATGTAAACCTCATAAACCTCTTACTCCTTTATTATGTATTTTTGTATATGAATTTTCGAAAGCCATATACAAATTAATTATAACACAAACTTTGCTTTTTGTACTTCTTTTTTCATTGTGGAAGAAATCTCTGAGGACTTTCCTATACGTTAAAATAAGACTTGTCCAAACGACAAGTCTTATTTCACCTACTGCTTATTCACTATTATTTTATACTCTTTTGTTATGCCCGATAGGCTAGTTACTGTAATTGTAACTGTATTTTTTCCATGCTTAAAATTCTCATTACCATTTACTGTAACGACACTTTCTGAATCAGTTGGTATTGCACTGATTACAATATCATCCGTTTCATTATCCACCGTCATTTCATAGGAAACCACATTCTTTTCAAATGCTGGTGTTAAAGTTTCTGGGAATACTTCTAACGTTTGTAATGTCGCATCCTTACTTTCAGAAGGATTTTCTTTTACCGAAATGATTGCAGAAACATTGTCTACTGTCGAAATCTCCTCTTTTGCTTCTCCTACATTCATTTCTTGTACTTTTATCGATGCTTGTCCAACCTCAAGTGCCTTAAACTTTAACTCATAGGAAACTTTTTTTACCTCTTCTGGAAACACATCATTTAATTTAAGAACACCGGTTGTCCCTGTGAATACATCTTTATCTGCAGAAATGAACTCTAATATTGAATCATCGTAATACACATATGCATCTACCGACTTCATGGAATTTTCACCAGTTACGTCAAAGGAAACCATTACTTCATTTCCTTTTTTCACTGTTTCATCAGAAACTGTAATTTTGTAATGCACCTGACTTGCATCACTTCTTCCTGTTAGCAAGAATAAAAAGCCTGTTACCATTACAAGGGAAAGAACCACTACTATCTTATTGATTTTCATAAATCACCTAACTTGCCTTTCTTGAAATCTTAACCGTATACGTTGTCTTCGTACCATTACCTGCCTTACATACAATAGATACCGTTGTAGTCTTACCTGATGCAAGGGATACAGTTCCCGTTCCTGATATAATATCTGCATAAGAACTGATAGGGGCTGCACTTACTGTTACAGATGACACACTATGGTCAACAACCATGGTATAATTCTTTGTCTGATAGTCAAAGGTTGGAGTTAGCCCTAATGTTTTCGAACCATGTTTTACTGTTATACTCTTTAGATAACTGTTCGGATTTCCTGCACTTGCTGGTAATGTGCAACGTGAAGAAGGCATATTTTTGTATACTGGAATATAGAAAACAAAGGTATCTTTTTCAATTTCCATGTTAGAATAAGAACGATGCGTACTCTTTGATTCACTTGCTGGTGCTTGTACATTGGTCATATACTGATGTGAGTAATAAGGACTGGAAACAACATTAAACTTCTGGAAGTGAATTGTATTCTGCCCTCTCTTAATGTAAGATGATGCAATATATTCTGCTCCGCCTACGATAGACTTGTATGGATTTGTCCAAGGACGGTTATAGGTTGTTCCTGAACTTGCATATTTAAGTCCATTGGCAATCGCCTGTCCAGATGAGCTGTCATTGGCTCCAATATTAAAATAGTTATAATATCCTTGATATCCCGGGTAAGTTCCTGAAACAGAACCACTTCCATTTAAACCAAGTTCCTGTTTTGCGCGAATTGCCAAGAAATATGGACTGATTCCATTAATTTTTCCCGCTTCCATGAAAGTATTTTTATATTGGTCAGACACTGTTTTCCCTGTAACCTTATCTTTTACACTATAAGATCCTTTCATAAAAGTATTAGATAGAATACTGTGAACAACATCTTCTTTCTGACGATGATCATAAGCTAATGACTCAAACTGCCAGATACTGTCTGCTGTTAATGAATTTCTTGGGTCCATGTAATAGCTGATAACCTGTGAATTGGCACAGTACCAGTTGGTTCCGTCAAACACCTTGTACTGATCTTTGGACCAGTCATAAGCACCAGGCTGTGTGGATAAGTAGGAAAATGGTGCACTATAAGTTCCTGCAGCACCGCCTTTTGGCTGATTACTCTGCATAACATTACGACCAATCTTACTTTCATTTTCAATTACGTTATCCCAATCAAGTCCTGTATGAACAGCTGAAAAATGCCATTTTGGATACTGTTCATGTAATTCTTTCATTGCACTATGATAACTAGATGGAAACTCGGATAATTCTTTCAAAAATTCTGCATCATCTGGTATTGTGACAGCTGAAGTAAGGATATACCCTGTATGTGTAATACCTGAAATTACAAATGTACATTTATACCACTTTTTCTTTAAAACTGTTAAACTTCCTCTAATCGTAACGGATGTGTCTGCCTCTAGTACAGCAACATTTGATGCCATTGTTGCGGCAATTTTCTTAGCACTGATTGTCTTTGTTGTAACTGCTAAAGTGGATTCCTTATTTCCTACTGTTGCAGTGACTTTTGTTAGATAATCAGACTTTACATAAGCTGAAATTCCTTTTCCATTCACAACAGCATATACATAGGACCAGTCAATTCCTTTTACGGAAAGTTTTCCCAGAATAATAACCTGTTGATTCGACTTAAGAGTTGCTCTTTTGGTATCATAGGTATTTGCTGTTTTGTACACAGACAATGATGTACTCTTCACTGTCGCTAGATCATATGTCGTCTTTGTTGTTGTAGTCTTATAAATAGTAATATAAGCAGACGATACATAACCTCTTACTGTTTTTCCATTCACTTGTGCACTGATTCGATACCAGGTTGTTCCTGATTTCGTTGTTTTATCAAGAACTAACACATATTTGTTTTTTGAAAATCTGGATACAATAGATGCTGTTGTCGAAGGTGCACTCCTTACGTTAAGAGCTGTTGCATTAACATATCCATAACGTTTCAAAAATGTGCTGGTAGAACTTGACGTGTTTTGAGAACCAGAAGACGTGGATGAGCTGGTTATACTAATGTACTGAGCACTTACATAACCTGTAATCTTTTTTCCCTCTGCTGTTGCAGAGATTTTATGCCACTTAGCACCACTGGAATTCACTGTTGTAGATGTTATGGCAACTTCAGTTCCTTGTTTAAGACTTGCCACAATGCTTGCAGTTGCTGAAGCTGACTGGCGAACATTTAAACTCGTGGCAGTAACTTTACCTTTTGATGCAGTCGCATGAACTACATTTTCTTTTGTGAATAAGCAAATCATCATTACGCATAGACAAAACGCAATGTTTCGGACAAGAATCCTGTTGACTTTTTTACTATTCGACATATTACCACCTTTTATTATAGTAATATAATTAATATAACAATTTTAGATTACTTTTTCAATAGAAATATTAACAGAATGAAATTTTATCTTGCAATTTGTCTTTAAGAATCAAACACCTAGCCTGAGACACAAGTGTTGGCTAATAACAAGAAGATTTGGAATTTTCCCCGTTTATTGATTGGAATTAAGTTTATGATTTCACTTCACCTTTCGCAAGACAGCTTTGAAACTGTATGTAACGTTGCAGGCGATCAAGCCATTGCTCTTATCATTAATAAAGCTGTCAAGAAATTGACATAATTTTGACATATAGTCATAATGAGTTAGAAAAGCATCCATACGTCCTGCTTTTCTAACCTTAGGTTGAAATTTTTCATATCAATCGTATATTTTGTCTTATTTAGTAAACTTCCTGTGTTGCATAATTTCCAATAATATGCTATTATTACAATAAGATGATGATAAGTTCAATAAAGCTCGAATTTTGTTGAACAACACTTACACAAAATTACTTATATTTATTATAAGTGTTTATTGGGAGGATAATAATGAAAAAGGAAAGTAAAAATGATGTTCAAATCAAGTATAACTATAGTAAACTTCTTGGCAAAATCAAAGAGATCTATGATACACAAGAAAAGTTTGCTTTAGCACTTGGAATTGGTAGAGTTTCATTAAGCCAGCGATTAAATGGAAAGCTCGAGTTTTCCCAAAATGAAATACTGAAATCCTGTGAATTACTTAAGATTAAAAAGAAGGACATTCCTATTTACTTCTTTGTTGAAGATTCATTACAATAATTTTTACATAAGGTTAACAAACAAACTTTGTTCTTAACTATCCCGTATACACCCCAGGTCTTATACAGCAACCTGCTTTATTCTAAAGCAGGTTTTTTTCACACATTTTTCTTTCTGTAATATAATGTAATGATAATGACTTTCAAATTTATGAAAAGGCGTGATATTTTGGCTATCAAAATTTTTATTGACCAAGGGCATAATCCCAGCGGTTTTAATGCTGGTGCCGAAGGTTTTGGTTTGAGAGAACAAGACATAACTTTTAACGTTGGTTCCTATTTAGCAGATATTCTGTCTGCTGATTACCGCTTTGAGGCCCGAACTTCCAGAACATTTCCAGAACAGATACTTGGTACGAATACCAATGAAAGTCTACGTGCAAGAGTGCAGGCAGCGGATTCATGGCCTGCTGATTACTTTATCAGCATTCATGTAAATTCCAATACCAATCCTGCAATCAACGGAACGGAAGCATATGTTTACGAGGCATATTCAGAATCCTATTACTTAGGAGATTCCATTGTAAATGAAATTGTAAGACGTGTCGCTACGAAGAACAATCAAGTTCGTATCAATCCATCACTTTATGTATTACGAAAAACCAACATGCCTGCTGTATTAGTGGAACTTGCATATATTTCCAATGAAAGCGATGCAATCAAACTTCGAGATGATCAGTATCAGTTTGCTTACGGCATCTATGTAGGTCTTCTAAATTATCTAGGATTACCTCAATTATAGTTCACAATACCACTAGAAGCGTCCTCTTCCTGAATACAAGAAACAAATCTGGCTGAAGACGCTTCTCTTTAATCAAACATACAAATTGCTATTGCTTAGGCTTCTCTGTTACCTCTACTGTTTTTGCAAGATAAGGACTTACATGCACCATGCAGTGTTTTACTTCCGGATACTCATGTTCTATTGCATCATGAACCTTATCTGCAATATTATGTGCCTCAACTAAAGAAAGTGCTCCATCTGCTGCAATATCAATATCCACATATATTCTTGTACCAAACATGCGGGTTTTCATATCATCAATCCCTCGAACACCATCCTGTGCCAAGATGGTATTTTTCATACTTTCTAGCTGTTTGCTGTCACAAGACTCATCAATCATTTTTCGGAAACTCGACACAGTAATATCGACGGCTACTTTCATAATTACAAATGCAATCACAACGCATGCTATCGGATCACAAACTGGATATCCTAGCTGAGCACCTAAAATTCCAATAAAACTTCCTACTGAAGAAAATGCATCGGATCTGTGATGCCAGGCGTCCGCAAGAAGTGCATCGGAATTTATTTTTTTTGCGGCAATTTTTGTGTACCAGTACATTGCTTCTTTGACAACGATTGAAATTCCTGCCGCTCCTAAGGCAATGCCTTTTGGCACTACAAGTGTATCTGCTCCATGAAACCATATCTTTTTAATTCCACTAATTGCAATGCCTACTCCTGTCAAAAAAAGAATTCCTCCCAGTAATATTGCTGCTATACACTCTAGTCTTTCATGTCCATAAGGATGTTTTTCGTCAGATTCTTTGTTGGATAGCTTCACGCCAACCATTACTACTATAGTACTTAGTACATCCGAGGCAGAATGTACAGCATCGGATATCATTGCTGCTGATTTGCCGAAAATTCCACATAAGAACTTTAAAATAGATAATATTAAATTAATCACAATGGTATTTCTTGATACTCGCATAGCAATCTCTTCGTTTTTAATTTGACTTCTTTCCATATAACCTTTTCTCCTAACTCTTTCGTTCTTATTAGTATATGGCGGACAAGTGTACTTGTTGCTTATGTATGAAAAGGAAATGGAATTTAAAAAGCCAAGCAAAATGCCTGGCTTTACTATGGACTCCGTTACAATTTTTCAACTTCAATAAGTATCTGATTCAATAACACTTCAACTACCCTAAATTCTGTCGCTTTGATGTAATAAGCTTCTAATAGGTCATGTAGATCTTTTGCCTTCTTGAGATAGGAAACTCCTTCTTGGATACAGGCGCGGTATCGAGCCTTGATATCCTCTAATTCCTCTGCATATTTTTCATCTGTTCCTTCCGTAATCAGCTCTTTGTACATATCAACCACCACATCATCTTCCCTAGCAGGAAAATATTCATGAGGTGCGGTACTATCGAAGATAACTGTGCTGAGTTCTGGCAGCAGTATCATGTCTAAACTATTTGGATCGAACCCACAATGATAAACTTCTACATCTAGCCCCTTCATCTGGGCATGAACCATTAATTTCTTAAGCATTGTTGACTTTCCTGAACCTGGGCGTCCTTTGATAAAATATCTGTTTTTCATAGGTTCAATGATACTTTCAACAAAATCTACTGGGCCATCACAAGTAGATGCACCAAAAAATCTATGATAAACCTTACTTTCTTTCTCATAGGAATTATCCTTAAGTATATCTTTTATTATCACATCAGTTAATTCATTGGCCTTATCATAATCCATATTTTTAATATAGATCTTTTCCCATTCATCATGAACTTTCATTGCTCTGCCAAATGCATCATAAGCCCTTGGATAACAAGATGCTATCTCATCTTGTAATTTTATAATTTCACTTTGATGTGGTTTCAGCTTCCTTGTTAGCCATGCAGAACCAATATTCACATACTCCTCAATACAGCCAGGAACCGTAGGCTCAATTACATGAGGCGCTGTTCCATCCACAACTGCGAATCCAAGTTCACGGACAATAACACCATCTAATGAATGAGAATCTGAAGAACAATGAATATATTCAACTAAATACTTCTCTTCAAAGCTCTTTCCAATCTTCTTCATTAAAGTGGATTTTCCATTCCCTGGTCCACCCTTTAAAATATAAATCTTTTTTAACTTCGAAAGATTGCTCGCAAAAAGATTTTGAAATCCTTTTGCCGTATTACCGCATGCGAAATAATGCTTTTCAGCCATGCTCAATCACCTAAATCTTTTTTCTCTCTATCATATTATGTGAAAAGAAAAAGTTGGTGAGAAAAGGACACTTAATTTTCTTATGTCCATTCTAGAAATCACTTAATTTTTTTAACGAGAAGATCTTTTTTTCTTCGATGAAAAGCTTTCCGCAATACCCCTCTCCATTTTTAACCTGCCAGTTGAAATAATCTCTATGTGGTTCACTAAAGGCTTCTAGAATTGACATAATAGTCCCTCCATGAACAACATAGGCAACACTTTTTACTTCGTTACAAGCCTTCAGGTTTTCTAATGTCTCGAGAAAGGCTTTTTGACATCTTGTGCGAAACAGATTCGGTGACTCTCCTCCTGGAAACCCCGCCATTCCATTAGAATCAATAAACTTCTGGTATTCTAGAGATCCGTTTAATTCACTGTAATTTCTATATTCAAATTGACCAAAATCACACTCTCGAAAATCTTCAACAATCGTATATTTCCTTCCAGGAAATATAATCTCGGCAGTTTCAATACAACGTTTCATTGGACTTACCAGTATCACATTTGGCGTCATGTACGTAGCATTCCAAACTATTTCACTGAGTTTATTACGTCCTGTTTCCGACAAAGACTCATCTGTTCTGCCCACATAGCGTCCTTCCTCATTCCCCTTGGTAAATCCATGACGTATAAAATAAATCTGGAGTTCTCTATTCTTCTGATCGTAATCATTCATTCCATAATTCAACTCTGTTCCTCACTCTAATATTAATTTTGTACTATTAATTGGATAAACAACTGACATTGCTTCTTCCGTTTTCGATATCTTGTATCTGTATGCTTTTGAATGTATGTAAGAACTTTGAAAATTTAGAGAATCCGAACTGCTTGATAGAAAATTCTGCATTTTGCTGCTTTAACTTCTGGTTTAGTTCCCCCAAGTCAATATATCCTTTTTCCTGTTGCCTAATAATCTCAAGTATCTGATTTTCAATATCACCAATCTCTAGCTTGTTATTTCTGGCTATGTACGTTGAATGTCCTTCTTGCTTAATGCTAAGAGAATCGAACTGCTCAATAAACTGGGATAATGTTCTGCAATCGTAATCTTTTAGTGAAAAATCCGGATACTGCTTTTTCAGTTCACTTCCAATTTGCCCCATTCCTGTTGTTTTCTGCTTTTCATCATTTTGTCTAATAATATTCTCCATAAACTGCCTTAGCTCTTCCTTTGGAACCCGATGTCTTCTCATATCATCTAAACCATCTTCATCATAATCTAACGGCTCCACATCTAAAAAGATGTAGCTATCGCAACAGATCGAAAATGGCCTTGGAACCTTTTTCTCACCCATCCCAATGACCTGTTTTCCAGCCTCTTTAAGCCTTACTGCAAGTCTTGTAAAATCACTGTCACTGGTAGCAAGACAGAACGTATCCACATTCCCAGTATACAGAATATCCATAGCGTCAATGATAACTGCAAAATCAGTGGCATTTTTTCCTGAAGTATAACTATACTGCTGAACTGGATTTAGCCCATGTTCCAATATTACATCTTTCCATCCAATTGCAGAATCACTTGTCCAGTCACGGTAAATTCGCTTATATGTAATTTCACCATGCTTTACAATTTCTTTCATAATTTTATGAATATACCGAGGAGATATATTCTCAGCATCAATTAATAGCGCAATTCTATCTTTATTCATACTTATCACCCGTTTTTATAAATCAGATAATTGATTTACTTATTCTTATAAAAAAGTTAGTTTAACAAAAATCAGGTTATTGAATTGTTTAATATACAATCAAAAAGGGAGTTCCGAATGTTACCCATAGTTATCTATGTTCATTCAATGACTCCCCTTATCTTAATTACTCCATTTTTTTATCCAATAATCTTGATTTATCTTATGTTGAAATCCAGCCCTAGTATAAAAGTTGACTGACTCGTCACTAGGTACAGCAAACAAAGAACGTGCTTTCAGTTTCTTACACTTCAAAAGAGTTTCATAGATCAATGCATATCCAACACCTTGCCCAGCATACTTACTATCTCGCACTAAAGGTTCAATATATGCAGCCTGGGTTTTCTTATCATACCACAACCCACAAAATCCTGCATAACTGCCATCTGGTGCTAAAACAACTGTACAATTCTTTTTTTGATATTCAAACCATGCTTGCTTAATTGGTAAATAAACATCATCATCATAAGCAGGCGGTTCTCCATAATAGTTTAAGGCCTTCCACAAAAGACTATTTAGTTTATTAAAGTCATATACTTCGTCTAAACTTTCAATGGAAAACCTTTTCGATAAATTTGGCTTTTCTATGACAGATGAAACATCCATAACATAGAGTTTGCCATCTCCGCATCGCATATATTCCTGACGCTGTAATATTTCGTTCACTTGATACAGCGATTTCTCAGAACTTGTACGAATGTAACGCTTTCCTTCTCTGTTAGTTCCAGCAAATCTTCTTTCAGCATATAATAACATTTCTTCATATAGTTCTACATAATTAGGATGTATATCGATACTCACTTCACCAAGCCATGGGCCAGACAGATGAACAATTCCAACAATCTTATCTCCAACTTCCCAAATTCCGCTTTCTTCATGATGAAATAAAGGATAGCTCGGATACTGTAACATGCACTCCCACATAACCTTCAAGTTTCCATATGCAGAATTGTCATAATCTCCTAATGTTTCAAAAAACTCACATATCTTCATCTGATCCCTATCATTATACTTTCGGAATAATGTAGTCAAACAGATACCCCCTTAGCACGAATGTGCTCTCTTTTATCCCCTCTTACCTTAGTCTACCTTATTCTACCACATTTCTTTTTTATTGAAAATAAAATTTTGATATTATCACATGAAATAATTTCAATATTAAGTATCTTACCCCCTTATCCTTTGTATTATTTTGCGTTTACTTCATACTCAACTTCCTGCAAAAACAGCCCCTGTGGCTGCGCGGGTTCACTTGCTGCTACCGAGGATTTTATATCAAGAATATCTTTTATGCTGTTTACGTCTCTTTCGCCTAATCCAATATCAATCAAAGTGCCAACAATTAATCGAACCATATTGTGCAGAAAATCATTCGCCTGAATGGTAATCTGAATTTCACTTAAATCTTTGTATATATCAATTGCATAAATTTCTTTTTCTGTTGATTTTGTCTTCTTAACGGTAGAGAACTTCTTAAAATCATGTCTTCCAACTAACAGTGCTGCAGCTTCCTTCATCTTTGCTGCATCTAAATCATGGAAGCAATAATAAGTATATTTTCTTTCAAATACACTTTGTACTTCTCCAATTGCAATTCGATATAAATACGTTCTGGATTTTGCATTTAAACTGGCATGAAAACGTTCTGGCATTTCTTCCACTTCCACAACAGCAATGTCTCTTGGAAGGTAACGGTTAAAGTACTGTTTGATTTCATATAATTTCATTGTCGTATTTGTCTTAAAGTTAACAACTTGTCCGTAAGCGTGCACTCCAACTTCTGTTCGGCTTCCACAGAAAAGTTCAACACGTTCATTGGTCATTTTTTCAATTACACTTGTAATCTTACTTTCTATTGTGTTAATGCCTTCACCCTTTTCAAGACGTTTCCATCCTGTGTAGCGACTTCCATCGTATTCAATTGTTAGTTTAATATTTCTCATTTATTCTTTTCACCTTTGTCTTTTCTAAAATTAATGACTGCTTTCTATTATAACTAGTATTGCCTGAAATTACAACTTTAAATACAGGGATACCGCTAGGAGAATGCCTTGCGATTCATAGAATCTTGACAAACCTAATAATAGAAAAAGAGCTGCCAGACTTGTAATGTTGTATGGAGCTCTAAGGGAATTTCAATATGTTTTTGTGATTAATCAGCTAACACGCCTGTTATGGAGTAGATAACCCATTCCGCAATATTAGTTGCGTGATCCCCAATTCGTTCAAAATATTTGGCTACCATTAATAAATCAGCGGCCTGTTCACCGTATGTCGGGTTATCTTTAATCTCTTGAATAAGTTCTTTTTTTGCCTGCAGAAATAAGCTATCTACAATATCATCATGCTTGATTACTTTTTTTGCTCTTTCTTCATCACTGTTTACAAAAGCTTCGATGGCTTCTACCACCATGACGGTAGTTTCTTTTGACATCTTGCGAATGAAGTCAAGTTCCTCTGCATATGGATGTTCTGACAATAAAACTGTAATTTCTGAAATATCTTCTGCATGGTCACCGATACGTTCCATATCCGTAACCATTTTCAGTGCAGCAGATATCACGCGCAAATCTCTTGCCACTGGCTGCTGCTGTAAAAGCAGTTTAAAGCAGATATCTTCGATTTCCTTTTCCTGTGCATCAATGACGGAATCAAATTCAATTGTCTTTTGAGCTAATTCTGCATCCAAATGTATTAGTGCATTGACTGCCTGTTCAATTGCCTGTTCAATCAGATTTCCCATTTCAATCATATCATTGTGAAGCTTATCCAGCTGCTTGTCGAATCGGTTTCTCATCAACCAAACCTCCCTGTTATATAATCTTCCGTTTTCTTTTCCTTTGGCATAGAAAAAATCTGCTCTGTTCGTCCTGCCTCAATAATTTCTCCCAATAGAAAGAAAACTGTATTGTCAGACACACGAGTTGCCTGCTGCATGTTATGGGTAACCATAACAATGGTATATTGTTTTTTTAGTTCAAGTACCAGATCTTCTATCTTAGATGTAGAAATAGGGTCCAGTGCTGATGTTGGTTCATCCATTAAAATAACATCCGGGCAAACTGCCAAGGCACGAGCGATACATAGTCTCTGCTGTTGTCCACCAGACATTCCAAGCGCACTTTTCTTAAGACGGTCTTTTACTTCATCCCATATTGCAGCTTTTCGCAAAGAATCCTCTACGATAGCATCTAATTTTTGTTTATTACGAATCCCATGAGTTCTAGGACCATAAGCGATATTATCATAAATGCTCATAGGAAATGGATTTGGTTTTTGAAACACCATACCCACCCGTTTTCTTAACTGGTTTACGTTCATTTTAGAATAGATATCCTCGCCATCTAATAAAACGTTCCCTTCTATTCTACAGCCCTCTACTAAGTCATTCATTCTGTTTAATGTCTTCAAAAAGGTTGACTTGCCACATCCAGAAGGTCCAATAAATGCTGTAATTTCATTGGCAGGTATCGAAAGGTCAATTCCTTTCAAAGCATGAAAACTGCCATAATGCAAATGCAACTTCTCAACTCTAAACTTTTCACTCATATTATTTTCCTTCTTCCACCACAAACTTTTTTGCAATCCTTCCAGAGCACCAGTTTATCACTAGCACAATTGCGACTAAAACAACTGCCGTTGCATATGCTTCTTTCATATGAAGTCCCTCTCTTGATAAACTGTACATATGCACAGATAAGGTTCTTCCCGATTTAAATACATTCTTTGCTACATCTGTTATGGTACCAGATGTATAAATTAAGGCAGCAGTTTCTCCAACCATTCTTCCAACTGCCAATATGACACCGCCCAAAATACCTGGTGTTGCTGGTGGCAATACAATTCTGAAAATAGTTCTTAATTTTCCTGCTCCTAAGCCAAAACTTGCTTCTCGATAGGAATCCGGTACTGCTATCAAGGCTTCTTCCGTTGTACGGATTATAACTGGCAATACCATGATTGCTAAGGTAAAAGAGCCTGCCAGAATGGAATAACTCCATCCTAAATAATTTACGAAGAACAACATTCCAAACAATCCATATATAATGGAAGGAATTCCTGTAAGTGTCTCAGTTGTCAAACGAATCACCTTTACAAAACGGTTTCCTTTTCTTGCATATTCCGTTAAGTAAACTGCCGCAAATATTCCCAAAGGTACAGCAATTAAAAGTGCGATTCCTGTCATCATTAACGTATTTATAATCGCTGGCATCATGGAACAGTTATCTGATGAATAAGTCCATGCAAATAAGTCCGGTGTAAGATACGGTATTCCATTAACCAGAATATAGCCTATAATAAATACAAAGCATCCTACTGTAATTGCCGCAGAAAGCATAACCAAAAGATATAAAATCATTTTAATCCACCTTTCTTTTCATAAACGAGAATGCAAAGTTAATCATTAAAATAAACACAAATAATACAACACCTGTTGCAATTAAGGCTTCTCTGTGCAAATCTGTTGCATAGCCCATTTCTATAACAATATTAGCTGTTAAGGTACGAACTCCTTTTAAAATACTATCTGGTACTCTTGCCTGGTTGCCTGCAACCATAATAACTGCCATTGTCTCACCAATTGCCCTGCCAATTCCTAAAATAATTCCAGCGAAGATTCCTGATTTTGCAGCTGGCACAACTGCCGTAAATATACTTCTCTCTTTGGTAGCTCCCAGTGCCAAGGCTCCCTCATAATAGCTGTCTGGCACTGCACGTATTGCTGATTCTGAAACGGTAATAATAGATGGTAAAATCATAATTCCTAATAAAATAGAAGCTGTAATGATGCTGTTTCCATCGCCTCCAAAGGTATCTCTTACAAATGGCACCAATACAACTAATCCAAAAAATCCATAAATAACAGATGGAATACCTGCAAGTAAATCTACCGCTGGTTTCATAAAGCGGTATAAGCGTTTTGGACAATATTTTGCTAAATAAACTGCTGTAAACACACCGATTGGAACACCTATTATGATGGCACCAGCTGTTACATATAAACTTCCAAGAATCATCGGAAAAATTCCGAATATTTCATTGGTTGGTTTCCACTTCTCTCCTAATACAAATTCCCTAAACCCTATTTTATGAATAGCAGGGACACCATTTGCAAATAGAAAGATGCAAATGAATGCCACTGCTATAATAGAGGTACAGGCCGCAAGGAAAAACACAACCTTCATTGCTTTTTCACATATCGTTCTGCTGTTCATAAACTATCCCTCAATCTCTGACCATGATGTTGTAGTGCCTGTGAAAATATCTTTTACCTGTTCTGATGTAAGACCTTCATGTTTATTCTTTTTATTCACAATTACGGCAATACCATCTTTGGCAATCTCTGTAGCGGTTAATCCTTCACCTGTTTCACTGTCTTTTAGTGCTCTGGATGCCATACCAATATCACTTGTTCCACTAGCTGCATCTGTCATACCTGTAGAAGAATCACTTTCCTGAATCTCGATAGATACATTGGTATTTACTTTTCCATAAGCTTCTTTTATTTTCTCCATAACTGGTGTAACAGAAGAAGAACCTGAAATTTTAACGGTTCCTGAAGCACCGTTGCTCTCATATGCGCCTGCGTCAGATACTTTGATATAACCATTGTCCTCGATGATTGTCTGTCCTTCTGCACTTAATATGTAGTTAATAAAATCCTGTGCTGCATCGCTTAATTCCCCTTTTGTTGCGATGTTAAAAGGTCTTGCTACACTGTAAGTGTTATTGGCTACATTTTCGGCTGTTGCCTCTACACCATCAATCTTTACTGCCTTTACACTATCATCTAGAGAACCAAGAGATACATAGCCGATTGCAGCTTCATTTCCTGCAACTGTTGTCAGCATTACTGCCGTATTGTTTGTGATATTTGCTTCATCTGTTGTATTATCTACTCCATTTTCTTCTATCCCTATTAATTCAACGAATGCACCTCTTGTGCCAGAACCATCTTCACGTGATATTACAGATATAGAATCTGTGCTTGCTGTTTTCTTACCACATCCTGCTAACAATGCTGCTCCTAACATCATACTCATTGCAAATCTTACGATAGTTTTCCTCATACTATTTCCTCCTGTTTTAAGCTTTGTTTTATATCATGTCTTTACTATACAAGGCGTAAGTAAAGTCCAAAAGCAGAGAAATGTGAAATGTACGTAAAATGATGGTAAACACATTACCCTATCTCTCTTTCGGAAATGCAACCTCAATCCTCGTCCCTTTTCCTAATTCACTCTCTATCTCAATCTTAGCATTATGATTCATAGCAATATGCTTGACAATAGCAAGTCCAAGTCCTGTCCCTCCTGTTTCCTTGGAACGGCTCTTATCAACCCGATAAAATCTTTCGAATATCCTTTTCTGATCCTCTTTGGATATACCGATGCCATCATCTTCCACTATCAAATAACCATACTCCGAATCTTCTGAGACCGTTACCGTTACCTTGCCACCAGGATTATTATATCGAATCCCATTATCACATAGATTGTACACCATTTCCTCTATGGCGGATTTTCCACCTGGAATCTCTACGTCATTACCAGACACTGAAACCGTTACTCCTAATTCTTCACCGTGAAGCGTCAAGAGTTCTTTACAATTCACAGCTATCTCATACAGATTAACTGGCTCAACCTTCATCTGAAATTCGAAGGAATCCAACTGGGAAAGCTTAATAATATCGTTAATTAAAGCGAGCAGCCGTTTGGCATTCCGATGAATTTCTTCCGCAAAATGCTTTACATCGTCTCCTGTTGCCATACCACTTTTAATTAGCTCGGAATATCCTGAAATCGAGGCAAGAGGCGTCTTTAGCTCATGGGAAACGTTTGCGGTAAATTCCTGACGCATATTAGCATTGCTCATAATCTCCTTATGCTGACTGCTAATGGCATCGACAAAAGGTTTCATTTCCTTATAAACTGGAACATTCTGCAATTCATCCATATGTGCTGTCATATTCTCAATTGGTTCAATTACACTTTTCGTACATAATCTTGCAAGTATAGCACAAAAAACAAATAAAATAATCAGAATTATCATAATACTAGGTACTGCTGCCTTAAACACACTATAAATACTGCTTGCCTCCCTTCCAACACGAATGACATAGTGATCATTCACTTTTGCTGCGTAATAAAAGGAACTTGTGTCGAGGGTCTGGGAAGTACGTATAGCCTGACCACTGCCTTTTTTAAATGCTTCTTTTATCTCATTTCTATCTTTATGATTGCCCATCTTACTCACATCTGCACTACTATCATAAACAACCTTACCATCACTATCCACTACGGTTATACGCATGTGATCCATCTTTAGGTTTCCATCAAATGTTTCTCCACTCACGTAAAAACCAGAACTTATTAGCAAATCTGAATAAATCTTAAGATCCTTCATGACTTGATGCTTAAATATGTCATAAAACACGTACGTTACCATTGTTAAAGTTAACAAAATTGCAATTGATGCAATTCCTACTAAATGTAAATTTATCTTCTTTCTCATGTTTATCCTCCATATAAAGTGCGCGTTTCTCACACTCTCGCGTTTTCAGCCTACTTTAAGAAACTCACACTTTGCCGTGCCGAGGGGATATCGCTGTTCTTTAGCGACAAATTTCCTTGCCCCGAGTGTGCATCCTGTGCCCTGCTTTTTAGGGCCATTTTTTATTAACTAGGAAAGGACTCGCAGAGGTTTTTCCTAGTTAATAAAAAATGACGAACTCCTAGCCTAAGCTTTAGTCCGCCATATTGTTTATTCCATCATATATCCCACATTTCGAATGGTTTTTAAATTAGACTTACACGAGCCAAGCTTATGACGAAGTGTTTTGATATGCATATCCAAAGTTCTTGACTCTCCTTCAAAATTACTTCCCCAAACCCGTTCCATAATTACATCACGAGAAACAACAATTCCAGCATTTTTCATTAGCAGATGAAGAAGTTCATATTCTTTAAAAGTCAGTTCACATGGCTCGCCTTGTACATAAACCGCATGCTTATCATCATCAATACAGATTTCTCCAAGACGAAGCTGTTTATCTCCATTCAGATCCGAGCTTCTGCGAATGAGAGCCTTCACACGTGAAATAAGCTCCATGACACCAAATGGTTTTGTCAAATAATCATCCGCTCCAATGTCAAATCCTTTCACAATATCCAATTCTGTGCCTTTGGCAGTTACCATTATAATTGGAAGTTTTTTCGTATCCTGCGTGGAACGAAGCTTCTTAACAATGGCAAGTCCGTCCTCATCTGGCAGCATAATATCTAACAGAACCAAGTCTGGTTTCTTCTCTTTCAGTTTTTTGTAAAATTCTTCAGCTGATGAAAACTCCTCAACCCGGTAACCACTATTTTTTAATGCAAAACTTTCAATCTCTCGAATATCTTTATCATCTTCTACAATATAAACTAGTGCCAAGATTACCCCTCCTTATACCATGGTATACAAATCGTCATCTAACACATTATGCCTGTATACACTGTGGTAATAAATATTGTCCTTTGTATGCTTCAAATTCTTTATTGAACTCTGAATTAAGCTCACGTTTCAATTGTAATATATACTCATGTGTATCGTAACCACTTTTTTGAAGCTGTATGACAGAAAGACCGATATTTGAGCAATGGTCTGCAATACGCTCGAAGTTTACACATAAATCTGAGAAAACAAAACCTAATTCGATGGTACATTTTCCATCACTAAGACGTTTGATATGACGGCTCTTAACTTCTGCATTGAGACAATCTACCACTTCTTCTAATGGTTCTATCTTCTTTGCAAGCTCCACATCTTCTGTCTTTAATACTGCCTGAGCTATTTCTACAATGTCCTTTACCGCATTCTTATATACAGCTAATTCCTTTTTTGCTTGCTCCGAGAAGGTAATTCCCTTTTCGTTCATTTCTGTTGCCGCTTCCATAATATTAGATGCATGATCTGAAATACGTTCCAAATCACCAATACAGTGCAGCAGTTCTGCTATGGTCTGGCTGTCTTTTACAGAAGGAGTTTTGCTGCTCAGTCTTACAAGGTATGAACCTAACACATCTTCACAATGGTCAACCTGAGCTTCCATTTCTACAACTTTTTTTGCTTTTTCTTCGGAATAATTCTCAAGGAGTTCCATTGCAGCATTAAGGTTTTTACTAACTAAATCTGCCATCTTACTAGCAACCATTTTACATTGCTGTGTTGCATAACCTGGTGTTTCTAAGAAACGCTGGTCTAATTCTCCTGCAATAGAACTAAATTCGTCATTTTCTTCATTCGTGTCTCGAATCGTAGCACAAGCAAGTTTCTCTAGCAATTTAGAAAATGGTAATAATAAAAGAGTCGCTCCAATGTTAAACGTACTGTGGATTACTGCAATTCCAGCAGCATTTGCCCCTTGGGATAACACATGGAAATGAATAAATCCATTCAGTGTATAGAATACAGTCATAAATACGATTGTTCCAATTATATTGAAATAAAAATGTACGAATGCAGCACGTTTGGCATTTTTCTTAGCACCTATTGCTGAAAGCAACGCGGTAACACACGTTCCAATATTCTGCCCCATAATAATAGGAAGTGCTGAACCGTAGGTAACTGCGCCTGTTTTACATAACGCCTGCAAAATACCTACTGAAGCAGACGAACTTTGAATGATCGCTGTCAAAATGGCACCTGCTAACAATCCAAAAATAGGATTTTCAAATTTTACAAACAGATTAGTAAAGGCCGGAACATCGGCAAGTGGTTTCACCGCTTGACTCATGGTTTCCATTCCTGTCATTAAAATCGCAAATCCTATCAAAATAGTTCCGATATCTTTCTTCTTTTCTTTTTTGCAGAACATGATTAGAATGACACCGATTAACGCAAGTACTGGCGAAAAAGAAGTTGGCTTCAGTAACTGAATGAAAAAGTTGTCGCTTTCAATACCACCTAAACTTAAAATCCATGATGTAACTGTTGTACCAATGTTTGCTCCCATAATAATTCCAATTGATTGGGATAACTTCATGATGCCTGAGTTTACAAAACCAACTACCATAACGGTTGTTGCTGAGGAAGACTGAATTACCGCTGTTACACCAGCACCTAATAATACAGCTTTAATGGGATTGGAAGTCAGTTTTTCCAAAATCTTTTCTAACTTTCCTCCAGATACCTTTTCCAATCCATTCCCCATGGTACTCATTCCAAATAGAAACAGTGCTAATCCACCTATCATTGTTAATATACCAAAAATGTCCATACTCATTCGCTCCTTAGATTTTTCTTTACCTGAATATTTCTTTAAGATTATCATAAGAAAACAGTGTAAAGTATACGTTCTCAAAAGCGTAAAAACTACGTAAAAATTTTGTAGTATTGTATGGATTATGTAAAGTTTTTTGCAGAATGTAAAGATTGCTTAAAAGAACAAAAAGTCTTGGACACATTCCCCCCTTCTTTTATGGGAAAATGCTCTAAACAGAACAAGTTAATATAAAATAGAAGACAATACAAGTTAATATAAAGATCATTATGACTTTTTTATTTTTGATGGTATAATAGATGATATAAATTTATAAGCGAAATGGAGATTGTAATGAAAAAGAGATTTTTAACTATAACAATACTTACAGTAATTTCTTTAACATCCTGTGGAACACTGGATACACACAGTACATATAGTGACAATCCAAATTTAACATCACCAAGTATAGATGATACTAGAATAACAGAACACCAAATTATTCCTTCCCCTTCAAAAAACGAAAACTCTATATCTCCTATTGTAGAGACTTTCAAATCAGTACTTTTCAACGAGCAAACTCTTAGTTTTACGGATAAGGCTCCTAATTATTCCAAGTCTACCATTCACGAATATAATGGGTACATAAAAGACTTAAAATCTATATACGATTGTGAGTATCATTTTACTAAATTTTCAATTATTGATTTAGATGGAGATGGCATTTTTGAAATAGTATTGTACGCAGAAGGTGCTGATGGTTATGTTATTTTACGATATAAGGATAAAAAAGTATTAGCTAATTATATTCCAAATAGGTGTTTCGAACAGTTAAAGACAACTGGGATATTTATGTCCTCAAGTGGTGCTGATTCCAATTCAATAGGCAAGTTGTTTTTCTTAGGGGATACATTCTTCTATACAGAAAAAATACAATCCTATTACGACGATTATTCTATATCTGATATGCCAATAAGCAAGAAAATTTGGGATAGAGATTTTCAAGATTTTACCAATCTTCCAGAAGTTAAATGGTTTGACTTTTCCGATGAAGCAATAAACAGCGAACTTATAGGCATTCTAAATTCTGCCGATAATAAATCACCATCCCCACACACAATCAATGCTCGACAACATTATTTAGATTCGCTTGCATATTTAATCGATTTAAGTTCAGAAGATATGGGAGAGGATTACAAGCCATACTATACTGCGTCTAATCAGGAAATGAATAAAATATATAATATGTGCCTAAAAAAATTGAAAGATGATAAAAAAGAATCTTTAATGAATTCTCAATCAAAGTGGCTAGAACATTTAAAAAGCTTATTATCCAACGATAAGGTGCCTTACTATAAATGTGGAAACATGCTATTTAGACGTACATTTTACTTGGTTAATCTTTATTATGATTATCACTTTTATGATTAAAATATTCCCAATTCAAATTATGAGAATATGAAAGGAGAGTCTTTATCATACTTTTAGCTCTCCTTTCAATATAACTTAATTAATCTGTTAGGTAACCAATTAGCATATCCCATTTTGCAGCATTAGATTTACGTGCACTATCTTCATTTTTTCCATTATTCTCATAGCATTTAAAGAAATATATCGTTAATTCATCACGTGATTTTGTAGATGTAGGAAACTCCGAAAATCTCATTTCTGGCGAATACTTTCCTTTTATCCATTGTAGGTTTTTTTCAGATTCATGTATAATACGATTTAGCTGTTTGTCAATATCGCACATTTTACTTTCATCTGTACTACCTAACCAGTTTGTATATTTTGTGGATGGTGTCCATTGAACCAAACCGTATCCATTTGATGGATCTTTGTATTCGTTTTGCCAATGTCCTGGGTTAATATTGCTCTCCGCTTCCATATTACCAAGCATAGCTAGAATAGCATTTTTTCTCCATCCCTTATTTGTAAGGTAATTATAAATATATCTTGCATTTATCAACTGCTTTCGTTGATTCAATTTAGCATTTGTAGATATAACACTGGATTTGCTAGGTGATGTTCTTGAGACTACAGTGGTGTTTTCAATTGCAATCCAACCTGTATAGGAAACAGATGAGTTATAGCCTAATGAATTTTGTTCAATTGTATACGCAATTACTTTAACCCAAATATATGTAGTTCCACTTAATGCTTTTTTAACGGTAGCAACACCTGGAATATCATACATCAGATCTCCCGCTCTAAGTGTTTTAACAACGGTTGAGCCAGCTGCGGTACTTCTAAGTTTAGCTCCTGAAGTGGATTTCACATATCTTACATTTGTTATTTGCATACTAGATTCCTCCTAAATAATTTAGATAACCAGTTATCTTAATAAACTTTTTATTTTTGTAATTACACCAGATAATAAAGACGTAAAAAACGAAATGTAAACTATTCACTAAAAAACAAGGTGATTCTTGTATCCAAAAGTTAAATTCTAAATAAAAAATGGCTCACGAGAAATCATCTCCTCGAAAGCCATTTTTCATCAAAATATATTTTAACTATACTTTATTAACCTCTTCTGCAATTTCCATTATCTTCTCATATAACGCCGCCGCTACCTCTTGGTTTTACCCGTGCAACAAATCCACTTCCCTAGGTTTCACCTTGTTTTATTTATATGTCAAATTAATTCTCACTCTGAAATAATGGAGTTGATAAGTAACGATCCCCTGTATCCGGTAAAATTACCACGATATTTTTTCCTTTGTTCTCAGGACGGATTGCTAACTGTTTTGCCGCCCACAATGCCGCTCCTGAAGAAATTCCTGCTAAAAATCCTTCTGTTCTTGCAAGCTCTCTGCCTGTAGCAAATGCATCTTCATTACTTACTGTAATTACTTCATTATAAATATTGGTATCTAATACATCTGGAACAAATCCAGCCCCAATCCCTTGAATCTTATGTGGACCAGCAGTTCCTTTGGATAACACTGGTGAGCCTTCTGGTTCCACCGCAACTACTTGAATATCTGGATTCTGTTCTTTTAGATAAGAACCAGTTCCAGTTAACGTTCCACCAGTACCAACACCAGCCACCAGAATATCTACCGTTCCGTCTAAGTCTTCCCATATCTCAGGACCTGTTGTTGCTTTATGAACCGCCGGATTCGCTGGATTGGCAAATTGACTTAATATCACGGAATTCGGTGTATTTGCATGAAGTTCTTCCGCTTTGGCAATCGCACCATTCATACCTTTTGCGCCTTCTGTTAATACCAGTTCGGCGCCATATGCCTGTAACAATTTACGTCGTTCCACACTCATCGTTTCAGGCATAGTTAAAATTGCCTTGTATCCTTTTGCTGCTGCAACAGATGCAATTCCAATTCCTGTGTTACCAGAAGTAGGTTCAATAATCGTTGCTCCAGGCTTTAAAATTCCTTTCTCTTCTGCATCTTCAATCATTGCCAATGCAATTCTATCCTTTACACTGCCAGCTGGATTGAAATACTCTAACTTGGCGAAAATATTCGCTTCTAAATGATTCTTTTCCTGATATTGTTTTACCTGCAAAAGAGGCGTTCTTCCCACTAATTCTAAAATACTTGTTTTTACATTACTCATACCACACACTCCTATCTTCTCTTTATTCCCTACTAAATTTATATGTTTTATATGATATATAATAATCCTCTTTTCCTAGTATGTCAATAGGGATTATGTGATTTTTATATTTAATCTCTTTCTTGCGTATTTTTTTATTCACTGTATAATAACTTATAAAAGGTTTAAAATTGAATACCATAATGAAAGGAGCAATTATTGTGAAAGTTATATTATTTAATGGTAGTCCAAACGCTCACGGCTGTACATATACAGCGTTATCAGAAGTTGCAGCAACATTAGAAAAAGAAGGGATAGAAACAGAAATCTTCCAGATTGGCAATAAAGCTGTTCGTGGATGTGTTGGCTGTGGAGGTTGTTCTAAAAACGAAGAACATCACTGTATATACAACGAAGACACTGTAAATGCAGCAATTGACAAAATTAAAGACGCCGACGGTTTTGTATTCGGCTCCCCAGTACATTTTGCAGGGGCATCTGGTTTCCTTACATCCTTTATGGATCGTTTATTCTGGGCCGGCGGTTCTTTCT
>ERZ808278.208-NODE-208-length-47718-cov-5.544343_pt1 | contig 47718 bp, 29 predicted proteins | sample MGYA00521239_ERZ808278 | MGnify/ENA primary metagenome ERZ808278 (study PRJEB31516, sample SAMN03275600) | gut metagenome | biome: mammalia-associated habitat; material: feces | host: Papio cynocephalus | place: Kenya | collected 2012-07-17 ... | reverse complement strand
CCCTTTTTTCAACCATAAACGTTTTGGATTACAAAAATAATGAAAAACCAACAATTTAACGACTCCGACGCCCTCTTTTTTAATCAAATATGGCAGTTAAGCCAATTAAGATTAAATTAAGATTAAGACAGTTTTATGTGATTTTAGGGGGTGCAGGGTGTGATTATTCGGGATTTTTTCTTTAACTTTGTTCCCCGAAATGACACGTAGGGCAATTGATAACCGTAGGCTGTGCCGGGCACATTTTGCTGGGCAAACGGGGCTTCTTCATTTCCCTACCCGTTGGTTTTATGTTTATAATTTGCAATTTTTTCAGTCAATCGTCAGCCCATAAGGCTCGGTTGGCTATTTTTTTAGCATTCACCTCTCAACACATAACACTCACACTATGGACAAAAAAAGTTTGGTTTCTATTTCCGACCTGAACAAAGAGGAAATTGTAGGTCTGCTCCACAAGGCTGCCGAATTTGAGAAGAACCCCAACCAGCGCATTCTGGAGGGGAAAGTGGTGGCTACCCTGTTTTTTGAGCCTTCCACTCGCACACGCCTGAGCTTTGAGACAGCTGTGAACCGTCTGGGCGGGCGTGTGATCGGCTTCAGCGACGCCAAGACGAGCAGTCAGTCGAAAGGCGAGACGCTGAAAGACACCATCATGATGGTGAGCAACTACGCCGACCTGATTGTGATGCGCCACTACCTCGAGGGCGCGGCCCGGTATGCAAGCGAGATTTCACCCGTGCCTATCGTGAACGCTGGCGATGGCGCCAACCAGCACCCGTCGCAGACGATGCTCGACCTCTACAGCATCTACAAGACACAGGGGCGGCTCGACAATCAGGTGATCACCATGGTGGGCGACCTCAAATACGGGCGCACCGTTCACTCTCTGCTTGAGGCTATGCAGTACTGGGCCCCCCGGTTCAACTTCGTGGCATGCGAGGAGCTGAAAATGCCAGAAAAATACAAGCGCTTCTGCGATGAGCACGGCATCCAGTACCGCGAGACCACTGAATTCTCTGAAGACGTGATCAATGAGAGCGACATCCTCTACATGACCCGTGTGCAGGGCGAGCGCTTCTCCGACATGATGGAATACGAGCGCACCAAGAGCCTATACACGCTCCATAACGCCATGCTCGACCACAGCAAGCCCAACCTGAAGGTGCTGCACCCGCTTCCCCGCATCACAGAAATCAGCCAGGACGTGGACGACAACCCGAAGGCCTACTTCTTCCAGCAGGCAAAAAACGGGCTTTACGCTCGCCAGGCCATCATCTGCCGCGCTTTAGGAATAGAATAAAATCATACACACATATCGCTATCTCAACACATAATCATATATAAAACATATATCCACTCACTATGGTTAAAGACAAGAAAGAATTAGCTGTGGCCGCGCTGAAGAACGGCACCGTTATCGACCATATTCCCAGCGAGGCACTATTTCAGGTAGTGGACCTGCTCGGGCTGCAAAAAGTCACCAGCAACGTGACCATCGGCTTCAACCTCGACAGCTCAGAAATGGGCAAAAAAGGCATTATCAAGATTGCCGACATTGAGTATCCAGAAGATATGATCAACCGCATCGCCCTGATTGCCCCCACAGCGGTGGTGAATATCATCAAGGACTACGACGTGGTGGAAAAACGCCCCGTGTCGCTCCCCGACAAGCTCATCGACATCGTGAAGTGCCCCAACCCCAAGTGCATCAGCAACAACGAGCCCATGCGCACCTGCTTCGAAGTGGTGTCGCGCTCCCCGCTGGCGCTCCGCTGCCACTTCTGCGAATGCGTGGCCCCGGTTTCGGAAATCACACTGAAGTAGCACTCCACACAGCGTGTGGCACCTCTCGAGATGCGTGCCTCACCTATCAACATAACCCACACAAAGCCACTCCAGTGTTGAATATACTCACATATCGGGAGTGGCTTTTTTGCAAAACCAAAAACATTTGCTATCTTTGTAGATACAACAAACTGCAGAGCACAAATGAAACAGAACTGGCGACCCGGCACTATGGTGTATCCGCTTCCTGCGGTGCTGGTGACGTGCGGAGGCACGCCTGACGAATACAATGTGTTCACAGCCGCCTGGACTGGCACCATCTGCTCCGACCCCGCCATGTGCTACGTGTCGATACGGCCTGAGCGCTACAGCCACGGCATTGTGACACGCAACATGGAATTCACCATCAATCTCACCACTGCCCGACTGGCCCGCGCCACCGACTGGTGCGGCGTGCGCTCCGGGCGCGACCACAACAAGTTTAAGGAAATGAACCTCACGCCTGTAGAGGGCGTGAAGGTGAAGGCGCCTTACATCTACGAGGCCCCGATGAGCATCGAGTGCCGCGTGCGTGAGATTGTGAGGCTCGGCACACACGACATGTTCATAGCAGAAGTGGTGAACGTGATTGCCGACGACCAGTACATCGACCCCGAAACCGGTGCTTTCAGCCTTGAGAAAGCGGGTATCATGGCCTACTGCCACGGCCAATACTATGCGCTTGGGGAGCGACTGGGCAAATTTGGATGGAGTGTGCAGAAAAAAAGGAAGAAAAATACTAATCACAATACTTCAACCCAATAAATTACAAAATCAAACTATGTACCAAGACAACGAAATCTTCAGCATCATTGAGAAGGAGAATCAGCGACAGCGCAAAGGCATGGAGCTGATAGCAAGCGAGAATTTTGTAAGCCCCCAAGTAATGCAGGCCATGGGCAGCTGCCTTACAAACAAATACGCCGAAGGCTATCCTGGCCACCGCTATTACGGCGGTTGCCAATGCGTGGACGAAAGCGAGAACATAGCCATTGAGCGTATCAAAAAACTTTTTGGCGCTGAATATGCCAACGTGCAGCCACACTCTGGCGCGCAAGCCAATATGGCGGTATTCCTCGCCTGCCTCAAACCGGGCGACAAGTTTATGGGCCTCAACCTTGCCATGGGCGGTCACCTTTCACACGGCAGTCCGGTGAACTTCTCCGGCATGATGTTCCACGACTGTGAATACGACGTGAAAGAGAGCGACGGCCTGGTGGACTACGACATGATGGAAGAAGTGGCCATGCGCGAGCGCCCGAAACTCATCATTGGCGGAGCAAGCGCCTACAGCCGCGACTGGGACTACGCCCGTATGCGTGCCATTGCCGACAAGGTGGGCGCACTCCTGATGATTGACATGGCCCACCCCGCCGGACTTATTGCGGCAGGTCTTCTCAAAAACCCACTGCAATACGCCCACATCGTCACTTCCACCACCCACAAGACGCTCCGTGGCCCTCGTGGCGGCATTATCCTGCTCGGCAAGGATTTCGACAACCCTTGGGGAAAGACCACCAAGAAAGGCGTGGTGCGTAAAATGTCGTCGCTGCTCGACTCTGCCGTATTCCCCGGCGTGCAAGGCGGTCCGCTGGAACACGTGATTGCGGCCAAGGCCGTGGCATTTGGCGAAGCACTCCAGCCCGAGTTCAAGACCTACGCCACACAAGTGAAGAAAAACGCCGCTGTCATGGCACAAGCCTTTGTGGACAAGGGCTATAAAATTTGCTCCGGTGGCACCGAGAACCACTGCATGCTCATCGACCTGCGCACCAAGTTCCCCGAGCTCACTGGCAAGGTGGCTGAAAACGCACTCGTGGCAGCCGACATCACAGTGAACAAGAATATGGTGCCATACGACTCTCGCAGCGCCTTCCAGACATCCGGCCTGCGCATAGGCACACCGGCCATGACCACCCGTGGCGCAAAAGAGGAGCTGATGCCCGAAATCGTCGAACTGATCGACACCGTGCTCCGCGACCCCGAAAGCGAGGCCAACATCACCGCCGTGCGCCAGAAGGTGAACGCCATCATGAAGGACTACCCTATCTTCGCATGGTAAGATTCCGATCCGTTATCTGAAGCATATAATAAATCGGCAGGGCGTGTGTGAATGTCCTGCCGATTTTCCATTTTTACACTATACTCTGTAATATCGAAGCTAATTTCAATGCGCCGACTTGTCCCACGCGGGAATGGCGTAGCGGTCACCAGTTTGCTCTATCAGGTATTTCTTCACCTTATCGCTGTAGCCCGGGCGGGTGAACTCGGTCTTGAATCCACCCTTCTTCAGCAAGAATTTGCCGTTTTTCTCCGTCTTGCACAAGCCATCGTTGTATTTCACGATCAGCTTGGTGGCGAGAGCGCGCCATGCGGTGAGCATCTGTGCGCCTTTCTCTTTGCTGTAGGCCGTGAGGCGTGCCACCGCCTGGTAGGGACTTGCGCCCTGAAGTGCCAAAGCCTCAGCTTCAATCTGCGGCTGGGCGGTGAAATAGTCGGCTTGGAGCGAGTCGCGCACAGCGGCAAGCGTGGGCATCATCATGCTGTAGCGCGGATACACCATGTTGCTCACCCAGTTGCACACCCAGAAAGCATTATCCATCGAGAACGTGACGGCATCGCAGCCCTCCTCCTTGTAGCAGTCGGGCACATCGGTGCTGCAGCAATACACGGGCGTGAACGGCACCATGTTGCTGTCGTCGTTGGCAAACCACAGCACGCCGCCCACCTCCCTGGGCATGTGGGCGCGCATCTGCCCTATCCACACGAAGGCGCTCTGCTGCGTGGAGATAGGCCGCTCGTTGAAATATTTCTTGCCATCCACCTCAAAAGAAAGCGGCGTGGGGCGGTACGGTGCTTCGTAGATGCCCTGCCCCGGATCTGCGTCGAGCGCCATCGGGGTGCCCTCATAGTGGTCGCGCAGCACATTGAGCACATCTTGAAGGCCTAACTTTTTGTTAGGCACCACCCACAGCGGCATAGGCTCGGAATCGGGATTCTCCCCCATGGCATAAGGCAGATACTTGCTGAAGCCGTCGGTAAAATGATTGAAGAAGCTCCACACGCGCGCCTCGCAATAGCGCAGTGCGCCAAAGTCGGGCGGGCAGTAGGCCATGGCAAAACTGAAGTCGGCGTCCTTGCCACTGAACCAGCCCTTCTGGCGGGCAAAAGTGATGCAGTTTTTTGAATACATCACATTCTTCTTGTCTTTTTGGTCGAACTTACGAATGCGCGACTGATTGGCGTGCGCGCTGATAGCGTCATCGGGAATGCGCACCGCCACCCAAGCCACGCTCTTGGAGCCAGCGCCACAGCCCACCATCTCCAAAATCCACGCCTCACGAGGGTCGCACACGGTGAACGACTCGCCCTCGCTATTGTAACCGTAAGTCTCGGCAATATTAGTCATCACCCCTATGGCCTCGCACGCGGTCTTTGAGCGCTGAAGCGCCACATTCATCAGGCTACCATAATCCATAATGCCAGTGCTGTCCACCAGCTCGTGCCGTCCGCCGAAAGTGGTCTCGCCAATGGTCACCTGCCACTCATTCATATTGCCCACCACATTGTAGGTGACGGGGGCCTCAGGAATCTCGCCATGATACTCTCGGCTGTCGCGGTCGAAAATTCTGCGCATCTCCCCTTTCGCGTGCTTGGCGGCGGGGAAGTGATACATCGGGTGGAAAGTGCCGTACGAGTCGCAACTGTAAGTGCACATCACCGAGCCGTCCACACTCGCGTCCTTGCCCACAATAATGCTTGTGCAAGCCTCACTGCCGGCGGCCACGCCCATCGCCGCCGCCAAAAATGCAATCCATTTTTTCATTTCGATTTATATATATTATGTTCTTGTGTAATACTCATTCACTCACAAATATACAATTAAAATGCCGTTCACTAAAATCCATCGAGCGCCACCTATGCGCAAAATAAAAGATTTTTCACCGGAATGGCCATTGTTTCTGAATTTTATTTGTAACTTTACACTGTGGGCGAGTAAGCTACGGCTTTCACTCGCATACATTTACATCGTGGATTAAAAACAACATAGAGCATTCGCTATTATTTCGCGTTCAGCCAAAAGCCTCGGAAACTTTTTGGAAATAACACAAACGCAGCATGAAATAATTTCGTGAACGGGCATTCGGTATGTAATGCCTTGACCTGTCATTTTATAGCAATGCATCTACGCCATAGGGCGTGGTGCATTCTTATTTGACGGGTTGAGGTTTCCATTCCGAGGCTGCCTCATAGCTGAACGCAATAAGAGCATCACGCCCTTTTTGCGTGAAGGCGTGATTGATAGTGGCATGCACTGAATCAAAAAGCAGACTTTTTAACTATCAATCACACCAAACCTATGGCCAACAGGAATCTTAACGCCGCCAAGGCGGCAAAAAAAGACGAGTTCTACACCCAGCTGTCCGACATTGAGCGCGAGCTACAGCACTACTGGCAGCACTTCCGCGGAAAAGTGGTGCTCTGCAACTGTGACGACCCCTACGAGAGCAACTTTTTCAAATACTTCGCGCTACGCTTCAATCAGCTTGGGCTGAAAAAGCTCATCTGCACCTGCTACAACGGATCGCCCGTGCAGGGCCACGAACTGGTAATCCACTTCGAGGGCGACGACGACGAGCCGAAAAAAGTGGCATACAAAGTGGAAATCACCGAAGTGACCGATGAGAACGGCGATGGAGCGGTGGACCTCGCCGACGTGCGTCTGCTTCTGCAAAACGACCGTAATGTGATGAGCACACTCCAGACTGGCGACTTTCGCTCGCCCGAATGCATAGAACTGCTCCAAGAGGCCGACATCGTGGCCACCAACCCACCATTCTCCCTATTCCGCGAATACATTGCCCAACTCATAAAGTACAACAAGAAATTCATCATCGTAGGACGGCAAATGAACATCACATACAGAGATTTATTTCCACTTATTCAAGAAAATAAAGTATGGCTCGGATACGGATTTAAGGGTGCGGCAGCACATTTTTTCTCCCCATACGAAGATATAGCCACAGCAGGAGACCACAGGAAAGGGATGGTTCGTGTATCCGGAGTAACATGGTTCACCAATTTAGAGATTCAAAAACGAAACGAAGAACTCGATTTAGTTTGTCGGTACACACCTGATGAATACCCTAAATATGACAATTATGATGCAATCAATGTGAACAGAACACAAAATATTCCATTTGACTACGATGGGATAATGGGCGTACCTTTAACTTTCTTAGATAAATATTGCCCGCATCAGTTTGAAATCATTTGGCAAGCAAGTGGAAATACAAGAGCTTCTGCACCAAAAGAAATTTTAAAGTTAATCGGGTACAAAGTCCATCCAGAAGACAGAGGGGGATGCGCAGTTGTAAATGGCAAACGTCAATTCACAAGAATATTTATCAAACGCATCAAGCACTAAACAATTTACAAAACTATGATGACCATCAAGCAAATAGAAGTCACCGTTGGTGAGATTACCAAAGGTTACATCAACAATGAGGAACAAGGCGTGCGTGGCTATGACGGACTGCTCGACATTCGGCCGCCCTACCAGCGAGAGTTTATCTACAACGAGAAGGAGCAGCAAGCCGTCATCACCACCGTGCTGCACGGCTATCCGCTCAACGTGATGTACTGGGTGCGGCGCAGCCACGATGCCGAATGCCCCTACGAGGTGATGGACGGACAGCAGCGCACACTCTCGCTGTGCGAGTATGTGGCAGGCAAATTCTCCTACGATTTCAAAAACTTCTTCAACCAGCCTGCCGACGTGCAGCGGCAGATTCTCGACTACCGCCTCACCATCTACGTGTGCGAGGGCGAGGAGTCGGAAAAATTAGCGTGGTTCAAGACCATCAACATTGCCGGCAAGGAACTCAACGAGCAGGAAATCCGCAACGCCATCTATGCCGGCCCCTTTGTGAGCGACGCCAAGCGCCACTTCTCCAAAACGGGCTGTGGAGCCGCCCGCCTCGGGAAGGATCTGGTGAACGGATCGCCCATACGCCAAGACTTCCTGAAAAAAGCCTTAGAGTGGATGGCCGAACATGAATCGCGCGCCGGACACCCCACCACAGCTGTCGACTATATGGCACGTCACCAGCACGATCCTGGCGCAGGACCGCTGTGGAGCTATTTTCAAAATGTGCTGCACTGGGCCATCGCCACTTTCAACCCCAAAAAATTCAAAGGCATCATGAAAGGCCTCGACTGGGCGAAGCTCTATGATGCCTACCACACGCAGCCTCTCGACATCGCAGCCCTGGAGAAGCGCACAGCCGAGCTTATTCGCGACAACGGTGAGATACAAAACCAGAAAGGCATCATTCCCTACGTGCTCACCGGTGATGAGCGCCACCTCGACCTGCGCGCCTTTCCCGATAGCATCAAGCTCGCCGTGTGGGAGCGGCAAGGCCACCGCTGCGCACTCTGCGGCAAAGAGTTAGGGATAGAATTCATGGAAGGCGACCACATCACCCCATGGCGCGACGGCGGGCGCACCGTAGAGGAGAACTGCCAGATGCTGTGCCGCGAGTGCAACCGCCGCAAAGGCGCCCGATAGCCCTCCTCTCAAAAGCGACAAATATTTAGCCAAATAGGTGTGGGTTGAATTAAAAGGAAAACAGAACAAACTCCATAAATACGACTTCCACACCAACGAATAGTGAATGTACAGGAAAAAAGCGCATCACACTTGTTATCAAAATGTAGCGCATTATCTTTTTTAAAAAGTAAGCTATAAGGCAAATTGCGGGATTCCCTTCTGTCAAGGGAATCCCGCAATTGTAGTCTGTGGGGCGCTAAAAATCTAATTTCTTGAAGAATGGCTAAGGGTTAGAGAGATGTTCGACATTCGTCTTAACTTCTAATCTCTATTCTTCCGTATTGATTTCCTGTACATGGGGCGGACGCGAAATATCGCGTCCCTACCTCACAGGCTCGTATAACGTCTAATTTCTTAAAATCATTTTAGGCCGCGGAGGCGGAGAAGCGCGTCGGCACTTGGCTCGTGGCCGCGGAATTTCTTGTAGAGCGTCATAGCGTCGTCGGTATCACCAGGGGCGAGGATGTAGTCGCGGTAGTCGGCTGCTGTCTTCAAATTGAGCGGTCCTTCTGCCTCGAAGCGGTTCCATGCGTCGGCCTCAAGCACCTGCGCCCAAAGGTAGGTGTAGTAGCCGCTGGCATACTCATCGCTGCCAAAAATGTGCTTAAAGTAAGGACTACGGTAGCGATACTCAATGATTGACGGCTTGCCGAGCTTGCGCGACACATAGTTCTCAAAGCCCTTCACATCAATGTTGTCGCACCAGTCAATCTTGTGCCATTCAAGGTCGAGCAACGCAGCACCCACCAGCTCGGTGGTCATGAAGCCCTGATTGAATTTACTTGACTCTATCAGCTTATCCACGAGGCTCTGCGGAATCACCTCTCCAGTCTTATAGTGCTTGGCATAGTTTTTCAGCACTTCCGGCACGAGCGCCCAATGCTCATTGAGCTGTGAGGGAAGCTCCACAAAGTCGCGGTCTATGTTGGTGCCCTCCAGTCCCTTGTAGGGAGCCACGGTGAGCATTCCATTGAGCGCGTGTCCGAACTCGTGGAAAGCGGTCTGCACCTCGTCGAGGGTGAGCAGCGATGGAGTGCTCTTGGTGGGCGCAGTGAAACTTGCCACATTGTAAATGATAGGACGCTCGCTCTTGCCGTCAAAGTCGTAGGCCTGGTTCATTTCCATCATCCAAGCGCCTTGAGCCTTCACGGGGCGTGGGTAATAGTCGGTCATAAACACTGCCAAATGCTTGCCGTTAACGTCCTTCACATCATACACAGTGACCTCTGGATTATACTTAGGAGCCTTAGGCATCTTGGTGAAAGTGAGGCCATAAAGTTTGTTAGCAAGATAGAACAGGCCATTTTCCACCACGTTCTCCAGTTTGAAGTAGGGCCTCACATCGTCTTCCGTGAAGCTGTATTTCTCCTTTTTCACCTTTTCAGCGTAATAGTAGTAGTCCCAAGCCTCAATCTTGTGCCCAGCACCATGAGCGTCGGCATACTTCTGCATGTCGGCCACTTCCTCGCCCACCTTCTCCACGGCAGGCTTCCAGATGCTGAGCAGCAGACTTTCGGCAGCCTCCTCCGTCTTGGCCATCACGGGGTCGATGGCATAGTCGGCAAAGGTGCTGAAGCCAAGCAACTTGGCTTTGCGCTGACGGAGTTTGAGTATTTCGTTGATGTTCTTGCTGTTGTCAAACTGATTGCCACGGCTTGCCGTAGCCAGATAGGTGTTATACATTTCCTCGCGCAAGGCGCGGTCGTCGGCACTGGTGAGCACAGCCAAGCGGGTGGAAGCAGTGGGCGTGAACACCCACTTGCCAGCCATTCCTTTTTCGGTAGCGAGCTTGGCGGCAGCATCGATTGTGGCTTGCGAGAGTCCCGACAGGCGCTGTGCATTGTCCACCACCACCAGGCCGTTGGCTATTTCGCTCATCACATTGTTCACGAAGCTGAGCTGGAGAGCCGCAAGGCGGGTGTTGATGCTCTTGAGCGTGTCCTGGTCGGCGGCACTGAGCAATGCGCCGTTGCGCACAAACCGCTTGTAGTATTTTTCCGTGAGCCTGCGCTGCGCCTGATTGAGGCCCAGCTTATCGGCATTGTCATGCACGGCCTTGATGCGGTGAAAGAGCGCAGCGTTCATATACACCTCATCGCTGTGCGCCGTAATCATTGGCGAAAGTTTCTCTGCCAGAGCCTGCATCTCGGGGGTGGCATCGCTCTCGTTAAGCGCCATAAACACGTAGTTTACCTTGTTGAACACCTCTCCACTCATGTCGAGAGCGAGCACGGTGTTGTCGAAATCGGCGCGTGAGCGCTGTGCCACAATAGCGTTGATTTCCTCATTGTGCTGCTTGATGCCCTCTTCCAGAGCCGGAATGTAGTGCTCAATCTTGATTCTCTCAAACGGTGGAATCCCATACTGCGTGGTGTAGGGAGCCAAGAAAGGATTTTGCTGTTTCACAGTTTTCTTCTTTGCGCCATCGGCCGGCATAAACAAGCAGCCTATGGCAACCATTGATAAAATAAACTTGTTCATTATTAATGAGTTGAAATTTGATTTGATACTTACTTGCTTTCTCTTACAGAGTGTGTTCCCTCGCTCCGTGCAACAGCATGAGGCTCCACCTACGCCAATGCTATCGCTTCCACACAAAAGTGGTGACAAGTGGATAGTGGTCGCTGCTGCCAGCCTTGTCGCGGTGAATCTCCACGGCTTCCATATCTCCACGGTAAAGCACATGGTCGATTTTGAAGAACAGGCGGTTGTTGTGGTAAGTGATGGTGGGTCCGAAGCCGCACTTCACCCACGCGTCGGTCATGTCGCCACCCAAAATGGTGCGATAGGCATACGATGTGGGCACATCGTTGAAGTCGCCACACACTATCACATTGGCGTCGCTCTGGTTGATGAGCTTGCGCAGCAGGTGCGCCTCTTGCGCATGCTGACTGAAAGCCTTGTGGAGCTTAGTGAGAATGGTCATGCCCGCCTGCTTCGCCTTTACGCTCTCCTTGGTTTTCAGCCTTGTCAGGTCCACATAAAACCTCGTGTCGCCTGTGTCGAGCTGAAGCGAGTGAAGGTGAAGGTTGAAAAACCTCACCTTATGCCCAGGCACAAGCACATCGAAGGCGCGTGCATAGAAGTGGTAGCCGTTAAGCGGATCGTCGGGCGAGGCAAACCCCTCCTTGATGGAGTCGTCCACCACCGGCTGGTAGGGATGCTTCGACAGAATCACCTGGTCGTGATAGCCATGGTCGCGATAGGGATACACACGCTTCAGCGAGTCCATGAAGCCCAAGTTGTTGTAGTCGGTGTGGAGCGAGGCCTCTTGAAGCAGCACCACATCGGCATTCTGCTCCAGGATGTAGCGAGCGGTGATTTGACCTTCGCGGTATTCACGCTTCTTGTCGTTGTAATAGGTCACCTTGAAGTTCTCCACATTGAAAGTGAGCACCTTGAATTTGGTGGAGTCTTGCTGTGGGGTGTAGGTGTGGGGAAACATGTTGAGCGGACTCACCACCCTCACCGATGGCCACGAGATGAGCATCGCTGCCCACACTATGAGCGACTGCCGCCACTTTCGGACTATCAGCCACACCAGCCCCACCAGCACATTGAGCGCCAGCACATACGGGAACGCCAGCACAGCCAAAGGCGCAATTTTACTTCGGTCGGGATTTGTGAGACCTGCATAGGCAGCGTAAATAAGCACCGCTGCCAGCACTACCGTGCCGACGATAGAGAAAATCTTCAGCAAGCGAAGCAGGTACAACTTTTTATCAGGGTGCATCATTCTATCATTCTGTTATTATTTTTTACCCGACGCTCTAAACAGCGTGGCCTTTTCCTTCTCGGTGAGCGCGCCATAGCCAGAGCGTTTCAATTTATCTAATATGACATCCACCTCTGCCTCGGAGGGCTTGTGGTCGGCGGCTGCGCGCCTTGATGGGCCAGCATCGGTGGCGCTTTGCTGATAGTGGAAGGCTTTTCCTCCCACGGGCTCACCCACGCCTTTATGGCTACGGGCCTTGAAGATGTTCACCACAGCGTCGATAAGTTTGTTGAGCCAGGAGGTGATGTCGTGGCCTCGGCGCATCTGCCAGCCATACAGCAGGCCCACAAGCGCACCGCCAACGTGCGCCAGCAGTGCGCCCTCCTGCCCTACGCCACCGCCTAAAAGCATCAGTGCCACCACTGCCGTGGCAAGCCACTTCAGGGGCACCTGCCCAATCAGCAGCAAGCCCACACGATAGTCGGGAGCATACATAGCCATGGCGGTGACCAAAGCCAGCACCGAGCCGGAAGCCCCGATCAAGAATGCCGTTCTTCCGGCAAGCACCGGAAGCGCCGCATAGCCGAGCACGAACATCGTCGCGCCGCCTAAGCCTCCCAAAATGTAGAGCGCCACCAGCTGTTTGGGGTTGAAATACTCCATAAATAGCCGGCCGAGCCAATACAGCCACAGCGTGTTGAACAGCACGTGCCACACATCATAGTGAGCTATCATATAGGTAAGCAGCGTCCACGGGCGATGCACAAGCATCGTCAGTTCAGAAGGCACCTCCACCCAGGTGAGCATGGCTGCACTGTCGGCCCCGGCAAAATACAGCACTATGGCCAAGAGCCTGATCAGCAGAAACACGCCCACGTTCACCATCACCAGCCGCATCAGCGCGCTGCCAGACCGGTATCGCCGCAATATGTCATCAAATATAGCCATTTTTTCTAATCACACCCGTGTGTTTCCAATACAGAATCATCAATATGCCGAAGAGCATGCCGCCAAGGTGGGCGAAGTGAGCCACACCGCTCATCAGGCCACCAGTGCCACAAACCAGCTCAAACACGCCATAGCCTATCACCATCCATTTTGCCTTGATGGGGAAAGGGAATGGAATGATAAACATCTTAAGGTCGGGAAACGACATGCCAAAAGCTAAAAGCAGTCCGAACACGGCTCCAGACGCGCCCACTGTAAGCATACCCTGGTTCAGAAATTCCTTCATAAGCTGCATCACAGTGGGGTCGGAAGCACTGACGGCCTGCTGCACTTCAGCCACAGAAGGCACGGCGCCACCCACAGTGCGCAGCACCGAGGCGAAGTCGCTCATCCAAGTGAACTGCCACACCACCTCCTGCACCACGCCGGCGCCAAGTCCGCACACCAGGTAGTAGATGAGGTAGCGTTTCGCACCCAGCATCCGCTCCAGCAGCGCGCCAAACATGTAGAGGTTAAACATGTTGCAGAACAAGTGAATCAATCCCCCCTGCAAACTCGAAGAATCGTGCATAAACATATAGCTGACCATCTGCCATGGCATAAAGTCGTCGGCTCCCCAGTAGTGAAGAGCCAAAAACCGCTCAAGATAAATGCCACGATTCTGCAGTGCCATGGTAGCCACCCACATCAGCACATTGATAATCAGTAAATTTTTAGTGATAACGGGAATCGATGCAAGAAACGATCCTCCCCGCGAAGCGCTATAATTCATAATTGACTAAATCCTATTTTTAAAAAACTTTGTTCTTTGTCCATTATAATATAAAAAGAGAAAGGTTTTCCACCACGCCCCACATGCCACGGTGATAAGCCTCCTACTGATTATATCAAAACGCAAAATTAATGAAAATAGTGCATTCCATTGGTCACCATCGGGGCAAACCTTAGCTTTTTTAGAATTTTTGTGAAATTTCACGACCTCTTTTTTGCTCCATCAAAGCCTATCCACTAATTTTGTGGCACACACTCCGTATGAGAGAAATATATAGATTGAGAAGTGAAATTAAAAAAACACATACACGATGAATAAAATAGAACTCATTCAAGGCACGGCTATGGAAGCCGGCATCAGCAAAGCACAGGCAAAAGCTGCCATCGACGCAGCCATCAAAGTGATGACAGAAGCCCTCGTGAAAGGCGACAAGGTGGCTATTGCGGGCTTCGGCACACTCTCCGTGCAGGAAAAGGCAGAACGCCAGGGCGTAAACCCGTCCACAGGCCAGAAAATCACCATACCATCCAAAAAGGTGGTGAAGTTTAAGCCCGGAGCCGAGCTGTCCACTAAAGTGAAATAACTTAGCCGACAAAAATTATAGACAGGCAGTGCATGGGCTCGGCATCAAGAGGCCTTGATGCCAGGCTCTGAATTTGCACTATTTTCTGTGATTTTGTTCCAATTAGGAAAAACTGGAAAATTCCAAGCTAAAAACACTGCTATATCATTGGAAATGTGAAAAATAATTGGTATCTTTGCCCGAATTTTTCACAGTATAATAAAAAATATGTTTACACCTACTAAAAAAACCATCGTACTGGGTGACGGACGAGAAATCACCCTCGAAACAGGAAAGCTTGCCAAGCAAGCCGATGGAGCGGTTGAACTGCGCATGGGGGGCACTATGCTCCTTGCGACAGTGGTTTCGGCCAAAGAGGCCGAAGAAGGAGCCGACTTTATGCCCCTTCAAGTTGAATACAAAGAGAAGTACTCGGCATTTGGCCGTTATCCAGGAGGCTTCACCAAACGTGAAGGCCGCCCCTCTGACTATGAAATCCTTACTGCACGACTGGTTGACCGTGTGCTGCGCCCACTTTTCCCAAGCAACTATCACGCCAACACTATCGTGACCGTAACCCTCTTCTCAAGCGACGGCAAGGATCAGCCTGATGCACTCGCTGGCCTTGCAGCATCTGCTGCCATCGCTGTGAGCGACGTGCCATTTGAGGAGCCCATTGCCGAAGTGCGCGTGGCGCGCATCGGAGGCGAATTCGTCATCGACCCAACCTTCGAACAGCTGAAAGACGCAGACATGGAACTGATGGTAGGTGCAACTTATGACAATATTATGATGGTTGAAGGCGAAATGGACGAAGTGAGCGAAGACGACCTCATCGCAGCTCTCAAGGCAGCGCACAACGCTATCAAGCCTATGTGCGTGGCTCAAAAGGAGCTTGCCGCCGAACTTGGCGTGACCAAGCGAGAATATTGCCACGAGACCAACGACGAAGAACTCCACGAGCGTATGCGTGCCGAAGTGTATCCAAAGTGCTACGCTGTGGCAAAAGCAGGATGCGCCGACAAGCAGTGGCGCAACGAGGAGTTCCAGAAGGCTTTCGACGAGTTTGTGGAGACCATTCCAGAGGAAGAACGCGAAGAAAAAGCCATGATGGTGAAGCGCTACTTCGATGAGATTCAGCGCGACGCCGTTCGTCGCTGCATTCTCGACGAAGGACTGCGCCTCGACGGCCGTAAGACCACCGAGATTCGTCCTATCACCTGCTGGCCCGACTACCTTCCTGGCCCTCACGGATCGGCAGTGTTCACCCGTGGCGAAACCCAAGCCCTCGCCACTTGCACCCTCGGCACCAAGCTCGATGAAAAACTCGTGGACGATGTGCTCTACCGTGGCAACGAGCGCTTCCTCCTTCACTATAATTTCCCTGGATTCTCCACTGGCGAGCCAAAAGCCGGACGCGGCATCAGCCGCCGTGAAATCGGACACGGCAACCTGGCACACCGCGCCCTCAAGCGCATGATTCCAGAGGATCTCCCCTACACTGTGCGCATCGTGAGCGATATCCTTGAGTCGAATGGCTCATCATCAATGGCCACCGTGTGCGCAGGCTGCATGGCACTGCTCGACGCTGGCGTGAAGATGAAGAAGCCTGTGGCAGGCATCGCCATGGGACTTATCACCGATGAGGGCAACGTGAAGCACGCCGTGCTCAGCGACATCCTCGGCGACGAAGACCACTTGGGCGACATGGACTTCAAGGTGACCGGTACCGCCGACGGCATCACTGCCACCCAAATGGATATCAAGTGCGACGGTCTGCCCTACGAAATTCTTGAGCAGGCTCTCCGCCAAGCCAAAGAGGGACGCTTGCACATTCTCAAGCTCATCAACGAAGCAATTCCCGCACCACGCGAAGACTATAAGCCTCACGTTCCTCGCATCGTACACATGACCGTCGATAAGGAATTCATTGGCGCTATCATCGGCAAGGGCGGTGAAGTGATTCAAGCCATACAAGAAGAAACCGGCGCCACTGTCACTATTGACGAAATCGACGGCAAAGGTGAAATCGACATCAGCGCACCAGAAAAAGACAAGATTGACGCTGCTATTGCCCGCATCAAAATCATCACCGCTGTTCCAGAGGTTGACAAGGTTTACACCGGCAAGGTTCGCAGCATACTCGAATTTGGCGCATTCGTTGAATTTATGCCCGGACGCGACGGACTGCTCCACATCAGCGAAATCAGCTGGAACCGCCTCGAAAACATGGAGGCCAGCGGCTTGAAGGAAGGCGATGAAGTGCAGGTGAAGCTCATCGAGATCGATAAGAAGACGGGCAAATTCCGCCTCAGCATGCGTGCGCTTCAAGAGAAGCCTGAAGGCTACGTGGAAGAAAAGAGAGAGCGCCGTCCTCGCCGTGAGGGCGACCGTGGCCCACGCCGCGATGGTGGCAACCGTGGACCACGCCGCGATGGTGGCAACAACCGCGGCCCACGCCACGAGTAATCCACCCCAGCGCACATTTCCCGTGTAAATACACAACAATACACACATTCTATAAAACCAGAAAATGGGAGCCTATCCGTTGGCTCCCATTTTTGTTATCCATCAATTCATGGTCGCCCTCCAAAAATCAGGCCACCTGTTTACTAATTGTAATTTTTTTTAAAACCACGAATAGTACAAATTTTCACGAATTGGTATTTGGCACAGCAGCTATTCGTGCCACGCTCCCCAGTGTTTATCGGTGTTTATCGGTGCGGAAACAGTCGCTACTACAAGTTTGATAAATGCTCATCAATTAAGCATCATAACAAGTGTGAGCGTTTTGTGGTTTCAGACAATGTGCCATCAACCAGTGGCTTCCGATATAGTAGGGACGCGATATTTCGCGTCCGCCCCACAAAGCCCCATTGCCACAAGCGCAGCATGACAAGTTAATTCCATTCCTCATCAACACTCACAACACATACCACTATCTTCAACCCCATCCGTGAAAATTCGTGCAATTCGTGGTTATGGTGGCAGATAGCTGGCGGAAGCAAAACGAAAGCCGGGCGGCCTGTGAAGAGGTCGCCCGGCTTGGGTTATTGACAGTGGCTCAGTGAACCACTGCTATTATCACTGATTATTTCACCAGCTTGCTTGCTGATTGTGTGCCATCGGTGAAGGTAGTAACCACGATGTTCACGCCGTCGTAAGGAGTTGTAGACTCCATACCAGCCACATTGTAGTACTTCACGCTGCTAATAGTCTTAGAGCCATAGATGTCGGCTACACCAGTTGCTTCAGCAGGAATTGTGATCACACAAGAAGCAGTGGCTTGTGGATTGCGAACGCAAGTGGCTTTGATAGTCACCACGCGGTCAGCAGCGGCCTTGGAGCTGGATGGAAGGATTGTTACCAAGCCATTAGCATCAACGGTGGCAACTGTCTCATCGTTAGAGGTCCAGTTTACGGTTGGGTTTGTGGTTTCGACAGGAAGCACGGTAGCCACGAGCTGGAGTTCTGTAACGCCAGTAGGCATTGTGTATTCCTCATAGTTGAGAGTGATGCTTTCAGGCTTCACTTCAGCAGTTGGGTTGAGAATCTTCACCACGCAAGAAGCCTGAAGTTCTTCGTTAGCCTCGCAGCTTGCAGTGATAGTAACGGTGCAAGGAGTTTCCTCATTCCAGGTAGCTTGCTTAATAGTGGTAACCAAACCGTTGGCATCAACAGTAGCGATAGCCTCGTTGCTTGATTTCCAAATCACGTTAGTGTTTTCAGCGTCTTCAGGAAGAACGGTAGCCACGAGTTGAACAGTCTCACCACCGTTGGCCACAGTAGCTTCTTCCTTGTCGAGAGTGATAGAAGTAGGCTTAACCACTTCAGGAGCCACGAATGTAGCGCCGCACACGCCATAAGCGTCCACTCCTTCTACTGCGTAAGTAACCACTGGCTGAGCATCAGCACTCTTAATGGTCTTGATACCGCTCTTGTGGAGAGGGTTAGCTGCATCGTAAGCCACGCTACCAGTAATTGCCTTAGCGCCTTCGCCTACAGGAGCGATGTATGACCAGAACACGTTGGTGCCGTCGCCATTGATCTGTGCAATGTTAGCAATTTCACCAGAGTCCTCATTACCATCAAGAAGCACAGGAGAATCGTCGATGAGCTGGCAGTCGGAGATTTTGAGGTCGGCGTTGCCTGCCACATCACTGCCGTCGGCATTCTGAATTTTAGAGAGTGCGATACGATACACGCCAGGTTTGCATCCGTTAGGGTCTTTCTGCACGAACATGTAATAGTAGCCGTTTTCCTCGTCAAGGTAAGCAGTCTTGATAATCACATCTCTGAAAAGAACGTTGAATGGCTGAGTCTTGCCTGCGCCTCCATCTGAATAGATGTCGGCATCGCGGAAACGGGTAAGACCCACACCGTTGAACTTAGTGGTACGCCAGTAAATACCCTTGCTGTCGCGAGCAAAGCCACCGGTGATAGCGCCCCAGCTGAGCAGGTCGCCATAGTAAGGAAGCCATTGGTTCTGGAACAAGAATGGCTGTGAGCCATAGAGGCCAGTGGTGTCGGCATTGAGCTTGTGCACACCCACATTGCGGTCGGCGATGTAGATGTTGTTGGTGCTCTTGTCGATAGTCATAGAGAATGGGTCTTCACTTGGAGCGTAGCCCACATTGTTGAGCACGGTCACGCGGTAGAAGATACCGTTAGTGTTGTTCACATAGAAGAGTTCGCCATCGCCGAGTGGTTGGTTAGGATCTTGATAAGTGAACTTTTCACCAGCCACAGCCACATAGATGCGGTTCTTGTAGCTTTGGAGAGTGAGTGCGTGAGCACCGGTAGTGAACTTAGTGTCCACCACTTCACCAGCTTCGTTCTTGTACATCAGCTTACCGTCGGCGGTAGCGAAGTAGAGGCCAGTTGGGCAACCGAGAGAAGCACCGCCGGTCTTGATAGTTGGGTCGGCTTGCACATTGAGGTATTGCCATTGAGCGGCAGCCTTGTATTTAGCCACAGCAGAGGAAGCCACCTTACAAACCACACCACTCTGGTTCTCGTTAAACACGTTAGCGGCGAGGGCTGGAGTGTTGCCATTGAGCACGCGGAGGCTCTCGATAGTGGCAGGCACAGATCCTGGCTCCATATAGTTCACATTTGCAGGAATCTCCAGGCTCTTCAGAGCGGAGCAGTTGGCAAATGCGTCTTTCATAATGTTGGTAGCAGTGGTTGGGAGGGTTACGCTGGTCAGGCTTGCGCAACCATTGCACACGCCTTGTGGAATTTCGTTACGTCCATCCTCAAATACGATAGTCTCGAGGGCAGATTTGCTGAACACGTTAGAACCCACAGTCACATTGCTCTTGAGGGTGAAGCTCTTGATTGCGCTGTTGGCAAAACCATTGTTGCCAATTTTTTCAAGAGCAGGGAATTCAGCGGCTTCGCATGGAGCGTAAGCCATACCATAGTTGTCGATATTTGTGACAGTGGCAAAAGCATCAGTGCCCACAGTGCCCTTGTGGGCAGTCACGAGCAGGCGAGTGCCATCAGCGCTCACAAGCACACCATTCACCACCTTGAATGCAGTGTTGGCTGCGTCCACAGTGACGCCGGCAAGGGTGGTGATAGGAGCGAATGCTGCATTTCCAATTGAAGTGACACCGGCAGGGATAGTGACACCAGTAATCTTGGTGCTGGCGAATGCCTGTGTGCCAATTGAGGTGAGGCCTGCAGGAAGTGTGATTTCACCTGCGAGGGCTGAGCCTTGGTATGCGTTGGCATAGATGGTCTGAACAGATGCCGGCAAAGCAAGGGTCTTCAGGCCTGTCTTGTAGAATGCGGTAGTACCGATTGAAGTGACTGCGTCGCCCATAGTGACAGAAGTGAGTGCGCCATCGCCATAGCACAGACGGTCGGGGATGGCAGTGATCGTAGCCGGAATTTGAAGCGACTTCAGTGATGTGCAGCTCGCAAATGCGCCTGCGCCCATAGTTGTGATGTTCACCCCTGGGTTATAAACCACCTCTTCAAGAGCGGTACAGCCTTGGAACATTTCAGCATCGATTTTGGTGAATTTGCCTCCGAAAGTCACCTTCTTCAAGGTCTTGATGCCACGGAAAGGCATACTTGATCCTGTGCCTTCATCGAGGTTACGACCGATGTAGATTTCTTCAATAGGGCTGCTCACAGAAGTGCCTGCACTAGTAACAAATGCAAGTACGCTGATTTTGAAAGGCTTATCAGAGTCTGTGAATGTAATTTTCTTCAGGCTGGTCATGCCTTCCCATTGCATGGCGGTAAACGTGCCAGCCACGCCTGCGGGCACTGTCACTTCAGTGATTGAAGTACAACCTTGCAGATAGCCATTGTTAATAGTGGTAGCAGTAGATGGAGTTGGGTCGTTTTTCAATGCCACACAGCCCTTGAAGCAGTTACGGCCAATAGTCACGCATGTGGCTGGAAGCTGAACAGAGGTAAGTTCCTTACAGTCAACAAACGCATTAGCTGCGGTAGCAACCACGGTGTACTCAACACCTTTGTAAGTAACTTTTTCAGGAATCACAATGTCGCCCTTGTAGAAAACAGTGTCGGGCTTTACGGTGTAACGCTGAACAGTGACCTTCGAGCCAGAGTTCTTGTAATTGATGCCGTCCACAGTAAAGCTGTCAGCACCAGCCTCATGCACAGCAAACATGCTGGCAAGGCCAAGAAGCGTCACACGCATCCATGAAGTAGAGAATCTTTTCATGTTGGAAGTGTTGTTAAGTTATTAATTAGTTAAATTTATAAAGTTGTTTTATATAGTTTCGCCTTTTTTTTGACGATTGTGTATATGGCTGGGGGCGCACAGTAGGGGCACAGCCTATCAATCCAACCACAAATATAAGCATTTTTTTCATTTATCGCCACATTATTATCAAGAAAAGTACAAACCATCACGCGGCAGCCACCCTGCCTTGCCGGCTAAACACCGCGGGCGCTGGTTAGCAGGCACTTTTATTTTGATAATTAGCTGGGAATTGGTAATTTTGCTTTTTATCCAAAAAGTTACGCACATATAATGATGAAAATGAACTGGAACCAACTGATATGCGACAAGCGACTGGGACTGGAGCACTACCACGACAACCACAAAGGCGGCGTGCGAAGCGACTTTCAGCGCGACTTCGACCGACTGGTGTTCTCATCGCCATTTCGCCGGCTTCAAAACAAGACGCAAGTGTTTCCCCTTCCAGGAAGCATCTTTGTGCACAACCGCCTCACCCACTCCTTAGAGGTGTCGTGCGTGGGCAAGTCGCTTGCCGGCGAGGTGACCCTGCTTTTAGCCGAGAAATACGCCACCGAGCCTTGGGTGAAGCGCTTGGATGCCGTCCCTGAGATTGTGGCTTCGGCATGCCTTGCCCATGATCTGGGCAATCCTCCATTCGGTCACTCCGGCGAGCGGACCATCGGCGCATATTTCAGCGAGGGAAAGGGGAAAAAGCTGAAAGCCTGCTTCTCTGAACAGCAGTGGAACGATCTGGTGCATTTCGAGGGCAACGCCAACAGCTTCCGCTCGCTTGTTCACCAGTTCAAAGGACGGCGCGTGGGCGGTTTTGCCATGACCTACAGCACCCTCGCCTCCATAGTGAAGTACCCCTACTCTTCTATCCACGCTGGCGAGAAGGGAAAATTCGGCTTCTTCACCACCGAGCAGCCTCTCTTTGAGCGAATAGCATCAGAACTTGGGCTGATCAAGCTCGCCGACGGACGCTACTGCCGCCACCCCCTGGTGTATGTGGTGGAGGCTGCCGACGACATCTGCTATCAAGTGATGGACATTGAGGACGGGCACAAGCTCAAAATCATCGACACCGAGGAGACGATCGGTCTTTTGCTCGCTTTCTTCGGCCAGGACCGGCAAAACCATATCCGTGAAGTGATGAACAGCGTGGACGATCCAAACGAAAAGATCGCCTACCTGCGCTCAAGCGTGGTGGGCCTCCTGGTGCACGAATGCGCCGCCGCCTTCGTCGAAGGCGAGCAGCAAATGCTGGAAGGCACATACGAGGGCACGCTGATTGAGCACCTCTCGCCCATCGCCGTGGAAGGATACCGCCGGTGCAGCGACTTGGCGCATAAAAAACTTTACCGCGCCAGCTATGTGACCGACATCGACCTTGCCGGCAACCGCATCATCAATCTTCTGCTCGACAAGCTCATCGACGCGGTCATCCACCCCGAGCGCAACTACTCCCAGCTTCTGCTCAACAAATTTCCGGAGCAGTATGACGTGAGCGCCGCCAGCCTGTTTGAGAAGATTCAGGCCGTGCTCGACCATATCAGCGCCATGACCGACGTGTATGCGCTCAATCTCTATCGCCAACTCTGTGGCATATCACTGCCTACTGTATAAACATATTATTATTGACACTCTCTTTATTACGCAATGAAACAAATCATCACGCATCTCACCGACAACGATGCCTACACCTTTAGCTGCCTTTACTACATTCTTCAAAAATATCCCCGCGCCGAAGTGGAATACACGTTCTTCGACCGTAACCACACACAGTATCCCGAAGGGTTTGCAAATTTGCTGCAAGAGCAGGTGAACTACATGCCCAACGTGCAAATCACCGACGAGGAGGTGGCGTTCATGACCCGAAGAATGTATTACCTTCCACTCTGGTTCTTCACCCTGCTCCGAGGCTATCGCTTCAACCCCAAAGAGGTGAGCATCAGCCAAGACGAAAACTGCGAGCTGCACATCACCGTGAAGGGAAAATGGTTTTCCACCATCATGTGGGAAATGGTGCTGCTCTCGTGCATCAGCGAGCTTACCCACACGCTCAATGGCGATGTGGACCGTTACGATGCCGCCCTTGAGGAGCAAAGAAGCAGGGAAAAGGCACGCAAAGCACTCACTGGCGGACTCTCCATCAGCGACTTCGGCCAGCGCCGCCGCTTCACCAAAGCGCATCACGACATGGTGGTTCGCACCTTTAAAGAGGAATACCAGAAAGATGGCTACACCGATGGAGAGGGAGTGTTTCACAAATGGGACGGCATATTCACCGGCACCAGCAACGTGTACCTGGCTATGAAATACGATCTCGTGCCCATTGGCACCATGAGCCACCAGCTGGTGTCGTTTGAAGAGAATGTGACCGGAGTGTTTGAATGCAACTTCAACGTGATGCGCAAATTCAGCGATGTCTATGATGGCGACAACGGCATCTACCTATACGACTGCTTCGGCGACGAGGTGTTCTTCAGCAACCTTTCCAAGCGCATGGCCATGATGTACAAGGGGCTGCGTGTGGACAGCGGCAAGGAAGAAGAGCAGCTGGAGAAGATTATCAACAAATACAAGTCGCTCGGAATCGACCCTGCCACCAAGCAAGTGGTGTATAGCAACGGACTGAACCTTGACCGCGCCATTGAACTGCACAAATACACCGCCGGGCGCATGATGGACAGCTACGGCATAGGCACCTACCTCACCTGCGACGTGACTGGCTGCCAGCCGTCGAACATCGTGATAAAGCTCACAAAGAGCCGCATCACCGAACTGCGCGAGTGGCACGACTGCATCAAGCTCTCCTGCGACGAAGGCAAGATTCTGGGCAACACCGAAAAATGCCAATACATTCTCAAGCTCCTCGGCAAATAACCACCGCGCCGATTCCGCCGACAACTAAAAGAGCGGCGGCTGTGCCCCTTCTGTGACACAGCCGCCGCTCTCATATTTTTTATTCCAAAGAAATCACTTGAAGAAGTAGGTGGCATTCACAAACCATGTGCGGTTCTTGGCGTTGTGCTCCTCGAGCAGCTTCGTGCGGCACGTTTCACCGATGCCAAACTGATAGCCAGCCTTCACCTGCACCTTCTCAAAAAGTTCGCAACCAATGCCCATTTGCAAACTGAGGCTCAATTTTGTGTAGCTCAGCTGGTCGGCGCATTTGCTGTGACCAGCCAAAATAGAGATTACCGGCCCCGCAAAAGCCATAGGCATGAATGTGCTCTCAAAGCCGTTCAGGTTATGGTAGCGAAATTTGAGGTTGATAGGAATGTCGATATAGTGGAATGAGGCAGTCTCCGCGCCCACGCCCATCGACGACCAAGCCTTTTTCTCCTCGAAGTGAAGTTTTGCATTGCGCATAGAGTAGAGCAGACTCGCGTCCACGCCAAAGCCAATGCCTGGAATCATCAGCTCGCCCATAATGCCGGCACCACCGCCCACCATCTGGCCGCTGGTGAAAATATCGGTCTGCCCGAAGTGCAATTTATTGTAATTGACACCCACTGTGGCACCAAGGCGTGTCTCGGCGCTCATATTGAAAGCCGAAGCGGCAACCACCACGGCAGCTATTGCAAGTAAGAATTTCTTCATTTCTAATAATTTGAATCTCATAAAATAATATGCAAAACTATAATAAATTATCCGTTTGGGCAAACCATTTCAACTTTTATAACAATTTCGGCCACGGGCCTGCCCACGCCATCACCTCTATCCACACATAAAAAAGGAGAACGCCTCAAGTAGAGTGAAGCAATTCTCCCTTTCTTTATAGAATAAACTTTTAATGTATTGCCGAAAAATCAGAACAGGTAGGCGGCGGTCACTGTCCAGGCGCGGTCCTTGGCGCCCGACTCCACGCCCGATATGCCAAGCACATTGGTAATACTCTTGCTGATGCCCATGTTGTAGGCGGCAGCCACCTGCACATGCTTCAGCAGTTCCACACCCAGGCCCACATTCCAGCTCACGGTAGTGCTCTTGTACTCACTTCCGTACTGCGACTTTTTGTCGCCCACATTGAAGGCGAATTCTGGCCCTGTAAACACGAATGGCTTCAATATCTGGCTCACCACAGGGAGGGAGAGCTTGTATTTCAAGTTCACGGGCACCGAAATGTAGTCGCGCACGCCCACCTCCGTGTCGTTGATGGCGCCACTACGGCGAGTGTACATGGCAGAAGCATCCACACCCAAGCCCACAAGAGGCAGATTCACCTCCATCATCAGGCCACCGGTGAAGCCTGTGCGGTTTTCCGACTTAAAGTCGGACGACAGGTTGGAAAGGTGAATGGAGTTCAGTCCCACGCCCGCCTTCACGCCAAATCGCACTTGGGCGTTCACGCCAATTGCCATCAAGGCAATGGCAAACAATAAAATGGTCTTTTTCATCTTCGTTGTGTTGTTTTGTTGATCATTAATATTCTTGCCACAAAAATAAATATTTTTTCTGAAACTCACCACATTTGCGCAAAAAGGTGCAAGATTAGCGCAAAAAGCATTATCTTTGCGTAATCACATCGTTTGGCGCCCTGCCACATCATAAAAAATACACATCATGGACAAGAAGAAGATATTCACCCGTCAATACATCGCCATTTTAGTCTGCACCATCTGCGCAGTGGTGGCATTTTTCGTGATGAAACCAGAGAGGAAACAGTTTTTCAAGACGCAAGGCGAAGTATGGACCACGGAATATCACATCACCTATGAGTCTTCCACCGACCTCTCCGACTCCATCAGCGCGGTGCTCGACTCCATCGACAGAAGCGCCAACGTGTACAATAGGCAGTCGCTTGTGGCACGCATCAACGCCAATTCCACCAACCGTGCCGACAGCATATTCATGCGCATGTATGACTGTGCCTTAAAAGTGAACCGACTGAGCGGCGGAGCCTACGACCCCACCGTGATGCCTCTGGTCAACGCTTGGGGCTTTGGCTACAAGCATGGCATCCCTCCCACGTCACAGCAGATCGACAGTCTGCTCCAATTTGTGGGCCTGACGAAAACCCGTCGCGAACACGAGCTCGTAATCAAGAACGACCACCGCATCCAGTTCGATTTCAGCAGCATAGCGAAAGGCCTTGCTTGCGACGAGGTGGCGCGAATGCTCGCACGAAACGGTGTGGAGAACTGCCTGGTGGAAATCGGCGGCGAGGTGGTGGCTGATGGCGTGAATGAGAAGGGCACGCCATGGAACATATCCATTGATATGCCCGTGGAGAGCAACAAGGCCACCATTCACGAGTCGGCGCTCGTGGTGGCTATCAGCGGCAAAGCCATGGCCACAAGTGGCAACTACCGTAAATATAAGCAGGTGAGCGGCAAGAAGGTGTCGCACATCGTGAACCCCAAAACAGGCTACAGTGAGGAGTCCACGCTGCTCAGTGCCACAGTGGTGGCACCCAACTGCATGACAGCCGACGCATGGGCCACAGCATGTATGGCAATGGGCACCGAGCGCGCCCAAGCCTTTTTTGCAGGGCGCACCGACTTAGGGGTCATGACCATCAGCACCGATCCAGAAGGCAACTTCATTGTGTGGAGCAACAAGCCCTTCGCATCACTCCTGCCCAAGTAGGCACTCTCACATTTACCTCATCGCTTAAAACGACTGATACATTTTTTGTCAATTTCAATAGTTTGGCACACTTTTTGCCGCTATAATAAATACACATCTGTTTAACACATATCTAACACACTTTATCTAAAGATGAAAAAATACATTTGGCTTATCTTTGTGGTCGTCATGTGTGCAGGCGGTCCACTCAACCTATTGAAAATTTTAGCCATAGCGACTGTTCCCTTGCTCCTGTGGACGTGGTTTATCGTGAAAATTTACGACGGGGAGTGGTGGATTCGCCTCCAAGCCAACAGACCAAGCGATAGTAGGTACGCATATTTATATGATCAAGCAGTCGAAGAAGACTTGCAAGCTCTTCGGGGAGAAAAAAGCCGATGAAAAGGCGAGAAGGGAAGCCAGAAAAAGAAAATGGCATTTATTTTGGATAATAAGACGTGCGATAAAGAGAAGAAATCATCAGACAGTGTAGGCAGGACGGAAAGGGATGGAAAAACCTTGTGCTTGCCGGTCTCGCCGACAACTACGGCGAGGGCTCGTGGAACGGCTCGTTTGTGGGGGATTTCGCGGAGAGATTCCCGAAAGAGACTCATGTGCTCATAAAGCTACAGGAGACCATCGGCAAAAAGCCGGAATGGGACGACATCAACAACCAGTCGCTCACCGCCCTTAGGGCGTATCTCCTGAAGAACTACACCAAAGGGACTGCAAAGCGCTGAAATCGTTCCTGACAGTGAAGATGCAGTTGTCCCCTTCAGCGACAAAAGATGGCTGTTATGTTTTTTCGGTTTGTGTCCTTTATTTTGTAATTTTGCATCAGCAAACAATAAATGATCTATATGGACAATAGAACATTCCACCAGGCTTCGTCTCCTTTTCAAGAAGAGTTCGTAAGCACATTATCATCTGCAGCAATTATTCTGGTGTTGTGCAGAAGAAGAAAGGACATTCGAGGGGCGGACGCGAAATATCGCGTCCCTACCATTGTGACAGCCATGGGATCACGAGCACATTACAAGAAACCGCAAAATATACAAACTCGTTATACGGCATAATTGACAACAATATTGCCAAATTTGAAATAGCGTCTGTTCCCACATATAGTAGGGACGCGATATTTCGCGTCCGCCCCTCAAAGGATCACCCTGCAACAAATGTAGCATGAAATATCAACCCTAATGTGTTTCCTTTTTCCCAGAATTAGCCACCACCTTAAGAAATACTTATACACATGATGATTCGCAGTATTTAATTAGGGTGACGCATTGATGAAACCTGGAAATAGGCCCTACCATATAGGGTTATTTGCGTAAAGCCAAAAGTCCGCAATCCATATGATATAGCATATTGCGTACTTTAGGTTTCACAGAAAAAAGTTATAAAAAACTATTGTGCACCAAGCACCTCGTTAATTAAAGCCGTAACGTCTCCTACATTTATAGCACCATCCGAGTTAATATCGTGAGTTGTTCGAGTGAACGAAACTTCTAAGTTACAATCTTTTTCAATTTTAAATATTCCTCTAATTACAGTATTAGCTTTCGACCACTCTATATCTATACCTGAAATCTTCATAGATTTAACTTCAAACCCTTTATTTGGAGCTACAACGATTTTTATTCTTGTTCCAGATTTGTAATTATTTGAATTATCATTTGCTTCCATATCGTTTACTAATATACTTCCTCCGTCATCTGCAAATGTAGAGAGAGTAAAACATCCCCCAATATCAGCCTTTTCAATAATCCCAGAAAAATCTTTCCATCCTGTTCGTGCATGATAAAGAGAAGATGTTGATGTGGGAACATACAAAATGGATTTATCCAGCATCTCTCTCTGAGGAATTTCAGTAGCATGCCAGTTTTCAGTTGTTCTTGCTTTAAACAGAAAAGCGTCATCAACATTATCTGGAAGCTGATCATATGAATACACTTCCCTACAATTTGTAGCCAAATTTATATCTTCCGACCAAATGCCCAAAGCTAAAGAACCTGATCCCACACTTTTCAAATGCCCATAAATTTTCAAATATTTTACATTATAGCAACCTTCAAAAGCAGATTTTCCTATAGAGTCGACCGACGCAGGAATTTCAAGCACATCAAAAGCAAAGCAGTCAAAAAATGATTTTTCACCGATTGATTTGACATTTTCAGGAATAGTGTATTTCAATGTTTTACAACCAGAAAAAAGTTTATTAGGAATTTTAGTAATGGTGCTCGGTAATTGAGCTGTTGTTAGATTCACACAATTTGCAAACGCACCCTCTCCAATTTTTGTCACAGTACTAGGTAGAAATATTTCCTTAATCGCTGTATTTGCAAAAGCATAGTACCCCACTTCTTTGGTTTGAGTGCCTAATTCCACTTTTTCAAGTGTAACACAACCATTAAAAGCGTCATCCTTAACTACAGTCATACTTTGGGGTAGTTTAATAGACGTAATGGGGCAATTTTCAAAACAGTAAGCCCCTATATTTTGTAATCCCTCATTCAGTTTAACAGATGTGACATATTTCTGGTTTGATAAAGCATGACTATCTAATGTCGTTACTGTATAAGCGATCCCTTTGTTTTTAACGACACCTGGGATTTCAATATCTCCTTGATAAAATCTTGATTCATCTCCATAAGACGTTCCATTCACGACCTTAACTTCTGCATCTTCAGTGTCAAGAATCTTGTACGCTATACCATTAACTAAGAAATCATAATTTTTTGTAAGCGCCTTGATTGATGAAAAACTCAACAGCAACAACAAAACAGTAATTAGTTTCTTCATAATTCTTACAGTTAATAAACCCGATTCATTAAGGTCTAAATGAACCATTTAAAGTATTAAACAACCAAAAAGCGTAGACCTTCACATCTGTTTGTCTGCTAATTGAGGCCCTGAGAAAAGCCCTTGAAGGTTGACAAATGAGTGATGTCTACGCCTGTGTAAATATTATCCGATAAAGTGTGTAGCGAGGGCAAAAGCCCTCACACACACTTTTGGATATAATTATACCCATAGCATTCACATCTGTCTTTGTCCTTGACCTTCAGTTTTGAAATTTCTCAGGTTTCAATTAACCAATAGACAAAGCATCAATGACGCTTTATACAAAAAAATACCTAATTTAATGTTTGTCATTCTCATAAAAGAGAACCACACATTTTTTTCAAAAGCAAAATTAATATTTTTAAATAAAAGTTTCAAAAAAAAAATCAACTATAATTTGCACTATTTTTAACCAATATCCAATATTATCCAATATGTTCTTCGTAAAATCAGATTTGATAGCATTCCTAATTTTTCTTAACTTTGTAAAGTATATATAAAAAGAAAGGACATAAAAATGGTGAAAGTTGGTGATATTGTTCGCTTCCTCAACGATGTGGGGGGCGGACGTGTTGTGAGAATTGACAACTCTATGGTGTATGTGGAAGACGAGGACGGATTTGAGCGGCCAGCACAAGCACGCGAAGTGGTGATTGTGAGCCCTGCCGAATCCAAACCAAGCGCCTACGATCGTCCTCTCAAGTTCGCAAGCAAGCAGGTGGAGTCTGATGCGCCTGCCTCAAAGAAGACTGAACCAGCCGCCACAAAGCCTATTCCTTTGGTAGAGACCGAGGGTGGCGACGTGCTGAACATTGTGCTCGCCTTTGAGCCTAAGGAAATCAAGCATCTCAACACCACCACTTTCTACGCCACATTAGTGAACGACAGCAACTATTTCCTGAACGTGGGCTACATGACCCGTCGCGACGATGAAAGCACATGGCACACGCGCTACACCGGCCTTGTGGAGCCTAACATGCAGGTTGACCTTGATGAATTTGGACACGCCAACCTAAACGACATTGAGCATATAGCCGTTCAATACATTGCCTTCAAGCAAGACAAGGGCTTCAAGCTCAAAAACCCGGCGCTCGTGGAACAGAGGCTCGACTTGACCAAGTTCTATAAGCTCCACAGCTTCCACCAAAGCGAATATTTTGATGAGCCGGTGCTCTCCATCGACATTACCCGCAACGATCTGCCCGCAAAGCAGCTGCGCATCGACAGCAGCGCATTAGAGCGCGCAATGAAAGAGAAGCGCGCCGCCGACCGCCCACGCGCCAAACGCATAGAGCAGCACCACAAAAAAAGCAAAAACGCCGATATCGTGGTGCAGGATCTGCACATAGCAGAACTGCTCGACAACTTGAGTGGGCTCTCGAACAGCGATATGCTGAACGTGCAGCTCGACAAGTTTCGCGAGGTGATGGAGGCCAACAAAAAGAAAATCGGGCAGAAGATAGTGTTCATACACGGCAAAGGCGAGGGCGTGCTGCGCCGCGCACTGCTTGATGAGCTAAAGCGCAAATGGCCCCACTGCGCCGTGCAAGACGCTTCATTCCAAGAATACGGGTTTGGAGCCACACAAGTGACCATCAAGCAGCAGCATTAAAAGCTCCATTTTCCCCACACTAAGTTCATCCTATGATTATCTGGTTTTCAGGCACAGGCAACAGCAAATGGGTGGCAGAGCGGCTTGCTTCGGCTCTTGAGGAGCGACTGGTTTCCGCCGCAGAAGCGATAACACGACAGCCCGATTTACTGAATATCTCGCTCCGAAAATGCGAGCGGCTCGGTTTCGTTTTTCCTATCTACTCATGGGGCCCCGCGCCAGTCATCACTGAGATGATAAAAAGAATGCACATTGATGGCGCGCCCTGCCACTGCTTTATGGTGGCAACCTGTGGCGATGATGTGGGGCTGTCGGTGGATATTATGCGAAAAGCCTTGTTGGAGCGCGGCATCACGCTGGACAGCGCACACTCTGTACAGCTGCCCAACAACTACATCAATATGAAGGGGTTCGATGTGGACCCCTACTCCGTGCAGGAGAAGAAACTCCGTGAAGCGCCCGAAAGAGTGGCAAAAGTGGCAAGCGATATTGCCTCCGGCACATGCACCGTGGATGTGGTGAAGGGCAAGATGGCGTGGGTAAAGAGCAGAGTGATACGCCCATGGTTTTTAAGGCACGCCATTGGCGACCGGAAATTCACCGTCAGCGCCGATGCCTGCTCTCACTGCGGCGCATGCGTCAGGAATTGCCCCCTGCACAACATCACCCTCAGCGAGATGGGCACTCCAAAGTGGAATGGTGGCTGCACCATGTGCCTCAGTTGCCTACACCGCTGTCCCACCCGTGCCATACAGTATGGCAATGCCACTGCCAGCAAAGGGCGCTATTTCTTCAAGCCCAGTAGCCTGCACGAGTAACTTTTCCCGGTGGGCAGAACTATCATTCTGATGTGCGCCTATATCCCTAATGCCATAGTGATCAGCAGCGACGCATCAGTCACATCCACCACGCCATCGCCATTGATGTCGGCTCGGTCGGTGCGGATATCTGGCACGGAATTGTCGATTACATAGCTGATGAGCAAACTCACATCTGTCACATCGACCACCCCATCGGCATTCACATCACCTAAAAGCGGTTTTTCACCTCCCACTTCTCGAAGCACTTGAAGCACATACACCTTGCCAGTGCCATCGGCATTCAATTGATTAAGTGTGAGCAAATCGTACACGAAATTATCCTGAAGCCTCACCGTATCTATTTCCATTCGCGAGAAGTCAGCGTCAAACTCTCCCACAAATTGCGGCATCCCCCACTTCTGCGAGGCATCGTAAGGCATAGCGAACTTACGCTGGAAGGCATTCCACATAGCGCAGCGCACGGTGTCGATTTCCATCGCCACTGGCTTTGACAAGAAATAGTCCACAGTGTCCACCTGCTGCGGTCCGTAGAAATTAGCTGGAATATAGCTATTGATAAAGGCCGTGGTGTCGGCTTCACCAATGGCGGGAATAGCCATTGCGCCCACCTCGTGGCTCACTTTGCTTTTCAGCACCACATCAAACTCGGCAAGGCGGCGACCGGGATAATCGGCCATCTGCGCGCTGTCGAGTGGCGCAGGCAGGGTGATAGCCACCCAGTTATGCTGGGCGTATCGTCCAGAAAGGTAGTCAACCTGCCCAACAGTAGGCAGTTGGGAGTCCACACTCTTTTCTGCATCTTTTGCGTATATGGTAAGAGAGTCCGCGCTGATATGCATCACTGTGAGGTGAGCGTCTTTCAAAGAGAACTCACCGTTTTCCGGTATCCTGGCAGAGGCGAACAGCGCCGACACGGCATACGTAGGTTTCTGTTCGTTCAGCACTTTTTGTATATAGGCAAAAGTTTCATTATCGTTCACCCGGGTCTGCACGATCAAGTCATACACATAGCCATTCTTGAACTGCTCCTTATCACCGTCCATACACACAAACACGGGAGTCATCGTTCCCTCAAACTGAGGCACTCCGAAATCGGAGGCCGCATAAGGCATTTCAAAAAGCCCAGTCGATTCATTCCACATGGCGCAACGCACGGTATCGATTTCCATAGGTTTCGGGCGAACCAAGAAATAATCCACACTATCCACCACCTGCGAGCCTTTGTAGTTTGCAGGGAGGAAAGTATTCATCTTCGCTTTCGCATTCACCTCGCCAAACTCCGGCACTTCAAACGCTTCCATCTCCGGACAATTCTTCGAAAGAATCATCGCCCTCAAATTGCAAATGTAACGTCCACGCAGTTTCTGTGCCTCTTCAGCGTCGAGAGGCTCGGGCAGATAAATAGCCACCCAGTTGCTCTGGTCGTAATTGCCATCGAGAAAATCCACTTGCGTGGAATCGGGCTTGTCGGGGGTGGCATACATATTGTCATCTTTAGCGTAAATAGTGGAATAGTCATCGGAAAAGCCCATCGTAGTGAGCGTGTTGTCGGCTATCGGGTAACCGTAGCCCAATGGAATAGTCGGACATTTCAATATTTTGGCAAGCGTGAACTCCGTAGGCTTCACGCTCAAAATCTCCAATGGATATGCCACCTGCGGGCTGCCGCTATTCAGCACCACCATATCGCACACATCACCATCATGCAAGGCGGGACGAGAAGTGCCAAGTTTTGAATAGTCGGGCTTGAACGAGCCAGCGAAAGCCTTATAGCCATATTCATCAGCAAAATACGGCATCATAAAGCGTCCTGCTGTCTGGCTCCACATGGCGCAGCGCACGGTGTCGATTTCCATCGGTTTCGGCTTCACAAAGAAGTAATCTACCGAGTCCACCACCTGCGAGCCTTGGTAATTGGCAGGGATAAAGCAGTTGATCCGCTGCGTGGTGTCGCGCACGCCAGCCACCGGAGCCTCATAGCAATCCAGCGAAGGGTTCGTCTTATCGCGAAGCACACCCCTCACGCCCACAATTCGATGGCCCACATAGGCGGCTACCTGTGCGCTGTCGAGCGGCTCCGGCAAATTGAGCACCAGCCAGTTACTTTGGTCATACGTTTTTTCTCCTTTTAGCACATCCACCTGCTGATCCGTGGGAGTGTCGGGGTGAGCGTATTTCCCGCAGTCTTTCACATACAGCTCTTTTGCATTAGCCGACACCCTCATCACCACTAATGAGCTATCCATCAACTCGCAGTCCATGCCCTCCTTAAAGTGGCTGTCACCGACCACATCGGAAAGCGAGAATTGACTGGCACGCTCGTTCCACGCCTGCAATGGAAAAATGCAGCGAGAGCTGTCGGGTGCGATTTTTGTCATAGCCAATATGTCATACACACGGTTGTCGGTCAGTTTCACGCTGTCGGTCTCGTAAAGTGAGAGGTCGGCGGCGGCTGAGCCTGCGAAAGGCTTCATACCGTACTTGTCAGGATTGATGGGCATTTCCACCATCTTGTCCACACCATTCCACATCACGCCCCGAATGGTGTCGATTTCCATGGGTTTGGGACGCACAAAGAAATAATTGACACTGTCCACCACCTGCGAGCCATGAAGATTGGCTGGGATAAATGTATTAAACGCCACAGCAGTGTCGGATTCGGCAAACTGGGGCTGCTCCGATAGCAAGAATGAAGGGTTAGTCTTGCTCTCTAACTTGCCACGGAAGCACTTGATGTATTTTCCTTTGCATGAGAGCTTTTGGTCCTCGCTCAGTGGCGATGGCAGGCGAAGCGCCACCCAGTTGCTCTGGTCGTAGCTGCCACCGAGGTAATCCACTTGCGTGGAGTCGGGTCTGTCGGGAGTGGCATAGCCTCCAGCATCCTTCGCATAAATCGTGCTGCCGTCACCAGCGGCATACATCACACGAAGTGAAGGGTCGGCCACCACATAGCTATACCCCACCTTGAACGAGGGCGTGCCGAGAATCTCGGTGAAAGTGTGTTCACTCACTTTTTCTTTCAGAATTTCAAGGGGGCACACCACAGGATCACCGTCCTCATTCCATTTGGTCATGGCCACAAAGTCGTAGTAAGAGTTCACGGCAAGAATGTCGGAAGGCCGTTCGGCGTAAGAGAAATCCACTGTGGCGCAGCCCTCAAATGCGGGATTTGAGCCATCAGGCATTTCCAGCACGCCCTGCGTGGCATTCCAGTATGCGCCCTGGATAGTGTCCACTTCCATAGGCTTGGGGCGCACAAAGAAATAGTCGGTGGAGTCCACCTTCTGCGAGCCCTGGAAGTTGGCCGGGATAAAGGTGTTGATGACCACTTTATCAGGGTGTGTGGCCGCCACTGCCTCGGGCATTTTATCTGTATTAAATTCCAGGTTTCTCTTGCTTTTCAGCGTGCCGCCCACGTTTTTCAGTTTGTAGCCCACAAGCGCCACTCTTTGTGCAGAGTCTAACGCCTGCGGCAAATGAAGCAGCACCCAGTTGCTCTGGTCGTAGGCCACAGTGTCGGGCATCAAGCCACACTTTTTGATGTAGTCGGTCTGGCCTGGCGCCACCGTGTCTTGGCGCGCATAAGGAGTGTCGTCTTTTGCATAAATGGTGCGTCCGTCAGCCGACACGCGTGCGCAGGTGAGCGTGCTGTCGCAGATGCTGAAATAATGGTTTTCCTCCAGGCGCGGATTGCTCTTCACATCTGTCAAGCGATATTGAAATTCAGGAAAGCCGCCCAAAGCGTTGATTTTTCCAGCGCCAAACTGCAAGGGAGCATTGCGTACCGCATCGTCCACATACGCGCTTTTTTTAATAACATCTTTCACATCGTCCACTTTCAGCGAGGGGTTGGCCTGAAGCCACAATGCCACGATGCCAGCCACTGTGGGTGTGGACATCGATGTGCCCGACATTGATCCCCAGTAGTCGGTCCTGCCCGTGGTGGAGTTAGGCTTGGCGTAGGCCGTGTTGCCCGACACGGTTGCCAAATAGTTGTAGCCATTGTAGGCACTGATCACCAGATAGCCTGGAGCGGTGACAAAGGGATACGCCACGCCGTTAGGCGCCACACCATAGCTCGAGGTGGGGTAAATCTCTCCCTCTGGGTAGATAGGATTATACAGGTCTTTGCCGTTCAATGCCAAATATCTGTTTCGGCCCACAAAGTTACCCACCGATATGGTGTAGCGGCCCGTTACGTTGTCATTGATGCTGCAAGAGTCGTTGCCTTCCACAAACTTATAGTCGGCCACTTGCGGGTGAGCGGAAAAGGCATGTTCGGAGTTCATCCATGAGTCGAACTCCACACCGTCGGCGCCATAATACTGCACCGCCACCTTATAGCGTTTCACGTCGGAGCGAAGCGGCTTGAGCGACACCTCGCTGTAGGTTTCCACATGGCCATTGCTCTCGGTGGTGACCCACACGCCAATCTTGCCTGAGAAGTACTGCGACAGGAAAGCGTTGTAGCCACGCTTCGACTCCATACCTGGCCCTATGTAATGATAGGTGTAGGCCTTCATTATTCCAGTTTCATAGAAAATGGAATTGTCGTCGGGGTCGATGAGCAGATATTTGATGCCCACTATGGAACGGCTGCGGCTCCAGGTGTCGATAGAAAACTGCGCCGTGTAGCCAGCCGCCTGCGCCCCGCCTATGACTGAGCCTATGGTAGGGCTGGTGGAGGTGTTGGCGCCAGCAAACTTATGGTAGATATGACGCTTCTGCCCTCCGAGATTGCCTGCTGAAAGGCACACCACAGCATCGCTTTTTCCCACTTCGTCATAAACCTTACAGATTTTACTCGTACCGTCGTGCGGACCTTTCTTCGTGCCGATGCTCACACTTATCACACATGGCTTGCCCACGCTTTTCGCGTAGTGCGTGATATACTTCAAGCTATTGGCCATGTTCACATCAGTGCTTTTGCCCGCCAAGGCGCAGATCACGATGTCGGCCCCCGGAGCCATTCCCGAATACGGCCCATTGGCCGACCCGAAGCCGATGCATGCGGTGTGGCTTCCGTGGGCGCTTGTGGAGAGGTCGGTGGTGAGCGTGGCTATTTGCGTGGAGTCGAACTCGGAGCCGGGAAGCACGGTGCCGTCGATAATCACTTTCGTGCCCGTATTGTCGGTGGGCATATACACCCGTTTGATTTTAGTGTTGCCAAGCGAGTCTTGAAAAGCGGCATGGTTGAAATCTACACCCGAATCAATGATGCCAAACACCACGCCTTTGCCATCGTAGTTGGCTGGCAGGCCATGCCTAAGTCCTTCCGCCACATAATTCACCGAAGTCACCGAGCGTGTGGAGTCTAAATCGCAGTCCATCATTTCCGCTATCGACACCTGCTCCACTTCTTTGAGCGCAGCGATGGCCTCAAGCTGCGAAATGGGCACTTTGGCTGTCACTATACCCGAAAATCGGGCTTCAATCACGCCTCCGAGCGCCGTGATGCCACTTGTGGCGTGGCTGTCACGCAGGGTGATGAACACATCCACCATATCCTGTCCGCGCATCTGCGAAAGGGCGGCATGGCGTTTTGCCTCGGCAGGAAACGCCGATCGGTTGTCTAAAAAAGCCTGTGTCGAAACCGACATTTTCTCATAAGCGCTGCCCGTGAATACGCCCAGCAAGCACAGTAGAGCAAAAATGATTCCTTTATATGGTGCCATATTATTAGTCACAATGCAATCTATTTATTCTAACAGAATTACAAAGATAGCGTTTTTCCTTCACAAAATGCGCACACATTTAGTCTAAATCGGCATGCGAAAGATGGCAAAGTTTCAAGAAAACTGAGGCTGCTTCAAAATTGACACAACTCGTGGATTTACACAGTATTTTATGCGCCACGACACAAGGCGACACACCCTTTTACTATAACTACACAGAATAAAAAGATGTTGCTATGCCAATGAGAGACGATCCTCGGCTTGGGAAGCCAATGGTCGGCATCATTTTGAAATCTCGTGTGGCGCAACGTTAGCGGCATATCTTGGCTATGGTGCGGGTGCCGTCGGCATAGGTGGTCACCACCACGTTTATTCCGTCAAATGGCTGGCTCGACCTCACGCCCATCGCGTTGACGTATTCCACACATTTGGGTTGCTTGTGCGCTGTCTCGCCCACACTGGCTGTCACGAGGTCGCCATGAATAGCGCCCTCAAGCCGCCAACTGCGCAAAGGATACACCACATAGCGGGTCTCTTTGGTTGAGTCGGCTGTGGCACGGCTCACAGAATGGCTGCCATCCACATATTCAGTGGTGATCATAGCCTCAAAACTGTAGATTTCCCCATCTCTTGGCGTGGGGGCTGTGCCTTCATATTTCGAGAAGTCGGCATAGAATGAGCCTCTCAGCCCTTCCCTATTCGATGGGCCTACGCTTGTGGGCGTCTGGAAGCAATTGTCGGCATCCACCCACATGGCCCACTGCACACGGGCCAGCTCGCCTGGCTTTGGACGCACAAAGAAATAGGTGGTGAACGAGCCGTCTGCGTTAGGGTTGTCGGCCATCTGAGTGCCGAGGAAATTTGGCGCAATGAAAGTGTTGCCCTCATAGATAGTCTCATCGCCTGCCGTGGGCGCTGCCGTAGCGGAGATTGACGCATTGTCGGCATCGGTCAATGTACCGCGCACGGCGCCAAGCGTATGCCCCACAATATCTGTCTGCTCTGTTTCAGTCAGTGCCTCAGGAAGCGTCACCGATATCCAATTGCTCTGGTCCCAGTCGGCGTGGCCCCGCATAAATGATGTGCGGCGCATCACAAAGTCGATTTCATCTGTGTCGGGTGCGTCTTTGTCGAGATAGCCGTTGGCGTCTTTGGTGATAAGCGTGCGTCCATCGCCCAGTACCCCCACACATGAGAGTTTGCCGGCAGGTATGGCTATCGGCATGCCCACTTCGGCATACTGAAGCAGCGAGCCAACTGAAAATGTCCCAGTGGTCTCCAATGCTGTGGTGGCGCTTTTCACCTCGGTCCACGGCGACGACGTGCCATCGCGATAATTGGCCAAAAGGCGGAAGCGGTACTTCGTCGTCGGTGTCAGTTCCTTCACGTCGTAGAATTTGTCGGTGATACCTGTGAAGAACTGGCATTCGGAGAGAGCGCTTCCTTGGAGCGACGAGTCGCACGACTCCGATGCGAAAGTGATGTCACCCCCGTAAATTTTAATGGAAGAAATGGCGGGCAAATGCATTGGAATAATCGTAATTGCGTCGCAATCTTGCTTGCACTTGAGCACAAATACAAATTCTTTTTCAATGGAGTCGAGCTTACACGTCTTGCTCTCCGCCCCCGTCTTCACAGTGAGTGAAGCCTCCTGGTAAAGCGTCTCATCGAGCGATTGCGCCTTTATCACCACCGACACGCATTCTGCATCGGCTGTGGAATACGAAGGAGTGGTCACTTTACCACCAGGAACAACATGCCCGTCCCACACGTACAGTGCCGTGAGCACTTTCCAGCCTGCAGGGAAAAGCTGGCTATACTTTTTCTTACAGTCAATCAGTTCGCCCTTAGTGTTGGTCTGCGACTTCAGTGCAGAGAAATCGGCTTCTTCCACAAGTTTAGGGTCGGGCTCGGAAGTGAGTTTAAGCGTGTAGTCCTTCACACAATCGTCGAGGGTGCTGTCGGCCCACTCTACTCTAAACCCAGAATCTGTGATAGAAAGTTCGTCAACATCTTTAAGCGCTGGCGAATATGCCTTCACCACACTGTTACCACGCAATGGAATACGGATTTCGGGGCGCTGCTCATTGGTGATGAGCAGTTCGGCATTGGCTTCGCCAAAGCTGCTTGGTGAAAATGTGAGGCTCGTCTCGGCTCCGCCATTCACCTCTGTGGCACTTAATGTAGTGGACAAGGAGGCAAACTGCCCGTCACCACCCACTATGCCGAGCATGGTGGGTGATGTGATATTCTTGCCTTTTACCCCAATTTTCATTGATTTCGCCTCCCCATAAAAAACGGTGCCAAAATCGATGGAAGCGGCTTCCACATCAAGCTCTGCACCGCTTGCATTGCAGTAGCGCAGCGTGGCGGAGCTGTCCGGGTTCAGATATATGTCGGTGATAGGTTTTCCTAAAAATCCCTGGTTGCCCACCGGATAGTTTTCCGTGGCGACGCCAAGGTTCAGAGCCGTTGCGGGATTGGTGGAGTCGGTGAGCGCATGGTTGACCTCGCCAAACAAATCCGTCACCTCCGTGGCATCAGAGGCCACGCCGTCGGCTGGCATGATGGTCATCAGCTGCACGGTATAATTGTTCACGGTGTTTGCCTTCCAGCGCGACTGCACATAGGTGACATGGGTAACCATCACCCCCTCATCGGCAATGAAGGAGTCCCAGCCTTGCTTGTGCCGGTTCTCCACCACAAAGTATTCGTTGGGGTTCACCGTGTTCTCTATTTTCAGAGCGCGGTCGGTAGTGGCCGACTTGGCGTTGAACACTGGCAATGTGTATTCTGTGTCGGGCTGTGGCGTTTCGAGTTGAATCCAGCCTAAAAACGACTTTTCATAGGCGCTATAACCCACTGGAGTGTTGCCGCTGTCGTTATAGCAGCCATAGTCCATTAGGCTCCATGTGCCCATTCCGTAGTTGCCCCCGTAAGTGGTCATATAAAAGTCGGGCAGGCCCAAGCTGTGCGAGAACTCGTGGCAGAACGTGCCTATGCCATCCAAGGTGGTCCCGCTGTCGTTACTGCCATATAGCTCATTGAACACGGCAAATTTATCAATCTTAACCCCGCTGTAGCTTTTTGCGCCATCACCGTCGCCAGAGGATGAGGCTCCGTCCAGGCTCCATTGGCATGGCCAGATGGCATCGGCCATCTTCGTGGAGGCCTGAGCCTCACCCACACCGGCATACACCACTATCACCACGTCGCAGTTGCCATCATGGTCGTTGTCATAGTCAGCCCAGTTGATGGCAGAGGCTTCCGTAGCCAAGTCGCACGCCTCGCCCACCATCTTGCCTACGCCTTTGTCGGCGCCTGTGGAAGTGTTGCCGCCATAAGCCGCACGGTTTTCACTCAAGGTGTACACGCCATAAACGTCGAATTGCGGCTCAAACTTTCCGTTCGACTGATCGATGAAGTACTGCCGGGCGCACTTTGCCGCCTCATTGTAGTGTGCGTTGAAGGCCTCCAGGGTGTTACTGATCTTCTTGTCGGGATAGTCCACCACGATGACCGGCACCCTCACTTTCCCCGTGTAGGGCACTTGGCTTGCCTTACGAGCCTGCGCCACACGAGCAGCAATATTCGCTCCCATCACCTGGACGGTGGCATCGGAAAAACGCAGGGAATCTGCCATTCTGCCGACGAACTGCACCTCCTGCATCGTGCGCTCACGCCTATTGTGGGCTATAATGGATGTGGCGCTTTCAAGGGTGGCATAGCAGAAGTCGCCATTGGCGTTTCGCTTGAGCATCAGCCCGTCGTCGGTGACGAAGGCGTGGAAGCGCTCGTCGCCATAGGTCTGAACGCGGATAGTGGTGCCGTCACTCTGGGTGAAAGTATGAAAACCTCTTTTGGCAGGAACTGCCCATACACTTGAAATTGAGGCTATTGTTAGAGCTATTAGTAATACGATGGCTTTTCTCATCAAGAAGGGAATATAAATATAAAGAGTGGTCAATAATTGGAAGAGTAGGGAAGATTGAATGAGTTCGCCCTTCATTGTCTTTTTGCAAATCTACTAAAACATTTTAATAAAACAAACAAAATGGCAACATTTTTAATATTTTCCCCTATTTTTTCTTCTTTTTATTTTCAAAATGCTCATCTGATATAATATTTTCAATAATTTCATCGTTTGACTTTCAGTGACTACACTTTTAACCGACAACTATACGAAAACAAGAGAATGAAAATAGGAATTATAGGTGCAGGAGTGATTGCCGGCAAGGTGGCTGGCATACTCCGTGAGCGATGGCAGGACATGCTCTACGCCGTGGCTTCACGCGACATGGAGCGCGCCAAAAAGTTCGCCGCCACGCATGGCTTTCTGAAAGCCTACGGCAATTACGAGCAACTGGTGAGCGACCCGCAGGTCGACATCGTGTATGTGGCCACGCCCCACTCTCTCCATTATGCACACGCGCGGCTCGCCCTGCTACACGGCAAGCACGTAATCTGCGAGAAGCCATTCACCGCCAATGCCTCCGAGGCTAAAGCGCTTATCGGCCTGGCACACGAAAGGGGGCTTTTCCTGATGGAGGCGCTGTGCACACGATTTATGCCCATCACCCGAAAGATAAGAGAAGTGATAGAAAACGGCATTGTGGGAGCACCACGGCTGATGAACGCCAGCCTGTGCTGGGACGTGTCGGGCATTGAGCGCATCCGCCGCGCCGACCTTTGCGGGGGCGCGCTGCTCGACCTGGGTGTTTACTGCCTCCACTTTGCCGACCTATGCACCTCTGGAGCCGACGTCACCACCATTCACTCTCTCGCTGTAAAAGGCGGTGAGAATGTGGACTGGACCACAGCGGCACAAGTGAGCTACGCCGACGGCGTGATAGCCACCGTGCAATGTTCGGCATGCTGCTACCAAAAAGGCGGCACCATAGTTTGCGAGCGCGGAAGAATAGAAGTGGACGCCGTGAACCTGCCACGGCACATAAAAGTGGTGGACAAAAATGGCTCCACCCTACAGGAGTTCTCCTCTGGCGGAAGCGACCCCACGGGGTATGAACTTGAATTTCTCGCAGCCAAGGAAGCCATAGAGCACGGCTGGCTGGAGCACCCCACCATGCCTCACGCCACCACTCTGCGCATCATGCAGATGATGGACACCATACGCAGCCAGTGCCACATCGTCTTCCCCAACGACCAGAATATGCCTATAAATCCGCTATAATGTGAGTAAACATACGCCACACCTGGGCACTGCGATATACGGTCTCACAGCCACGGGGCACGTGAAGCTCTATGCGGGCGGCATCATCGCGTGTGAAGATGCTCCCCGTCTGCGGTGGTGTGGTGGCATGGGAATCGATACGCATCAGCCGGGTGCCATTGAATGCGTAGCTGTATATAGCCTTCATATTTTTCGACCAAGTGATACGCTGAATGCCGCTATTCTCAAATGCATACGAAAGGATGGAGTGAACTCCGGCAGAAAGCGTGATTTCCGCAAGACTGTCGCAGCCCGCAAAGCAATACCCCGGTATCTCCTCCACACGGTGCCCCGGTATCACCACCTTCTTCAGCGACTTACAATTGCGGAACACGCCTTGCCCCAGCGCCTCCACACTCTTTGGCACCACAAACTCCACAAGTCCACTCTGGTCGAAGGCATAATCATCAATCAGCTTTACCGACGATGGCAGTCTAACGCCCTTAAGCGAACTGCACCACCGAAACGCCGCCTGCTCAATAAACGTGGTTTTGCCATGGAAAGTGACCTTCTCTAAATTAGTACAACCAGAAAAGCACCGGGCCGGAATGGTGCGAATATCACGGTGTGGCAGATCGACCGACGTCATACTGCCATTTTGAAACGCGCCTTCGGCAAATCCAGTGATATGAAAGCGGTCGAAGCCCACAGTAATGTCATCAGGAATGTGAAGCGCGCCCTCTGGCTGCTTATCGATGCTCCACACAATAGCCTCGCTCAACTGACGCACCATGCTCGACGACACATTCTTATACATCAGTCCATCGCTATGAAACCAGCCAGGCCTGCCAGGCACCCAAGTGCCTTTACCAGAAAGGAAGTCCGATACACCGCCAGCCACCGCAGCCACCACATCCTCATCAATATTTTGCGCCACTGCGCCGCCTGGCATCAAAGCCAAAGCCACCGCAGCCACCACCGCATATTTTCTTATCCTCATATCATCCTATTAAAAAATTCATCACCACAAATATAGCAATTTTTTCCCATACCCACCGAAAAGCCCATCCTCCCCACCCACCATCCCTAATAATATGCCAGCCACCATCCCTGCAAGCCTATCAGACGTACAGAGTATGAGCACTTCAAACTTGAAGAATTACAATCATACAAGTAATTTTTTGTGATGTAGCTGATTATTAATCAGATATATTTTTTATCTTTGCATTGAGATGTTTTTACTCAATGCATTGAGTAAAAATTCTCAATACCCTGAGTAAAAAGTATAGCAATGTATAAAAGAGCGGAATATCAGACAATTAAGAGCCGTATTGAAGAGCAGAGAAAGTTCATTCAAGTGGTGATGGGTGCCCGTCAGATAGGAAAATCCACGGTGGTAAAGCAGGTGTTGCAAGATTTGAATATCCCCTATCAATTGTTTTCAGCCGATAATGTGCCGACCACTAAAAGTTCATGGATCTCCGACTGCTGGGCCGCCGTACGCAGCTTGAAGGAGAGCAAAGGCTGGAGGAGCATAATCCTGGTGATTGACGAGATTCAGAAGATTTCCAACTGGAGCGAAGTGGTGAAAAAGGAATGGGACAGCGACACATTCCATGACCGTGATATCAAAGTGCTGCTATTGGGCAGTAGTCGTGTGCTACTGGAAAAGGGACTATCAGAATCGCTGGCCGGCAGGTTTGAGGAGATACGAATGAGCCATTGGAGCTACCCAGAGATGAGGGACTGCTTCGGCTTCTCACTTGACCAATACCTCTACTATGGCGGCTATCCTGGCGCGGCCTCTTTGATTAAAGACGACGACCGCTTCAGCCAATACATCCAGTCGGCCATCATTGAGGCAACCATCAACAAAGACATACTGATGGACACACCGATTGGCAAACCAGCCCTACTTCGTCAGGCTTTCGAGCTGGGCGCAGCCTATTCGGGAGAATTGCTTTCGCTGAACAAAATGTTAGGCTCGCTTCAAGACGCAGGCAACACGGCGACTTTGGCAGGATACATCAACCTACTGGACGAAAGCGGATTACTATGCGGTTTACAAAAGTTCAGCATAGACATGGCGAGGCGCAGAGCAAGTATACCAAAGTTGCAAGTCTATAACAATGCCTTGAAAAAGGTTTACTGTCCGTTTTCGTTTGAACAAGCTATTCTCGACCGTAAATCTTGGGGCAGGACATTTGAGTCGGGTATCGGCGCTTATTTGGTAAGTCAATCGTTCATCCATCGGTTCGAGGTGCTCTATTGGCGCGAGAAAGAGATGGAGGTGGATTTCGTCTTACGAAAAAATGGTTCAGTTGTGGCAATAAAAATAAAGAGTAATGGCGAGAAGCGTACTGATGGGCTGGACAAGTTCCGTCAAATGTTTAACCCACAGGCTGCATTTATTGTAGGAGATGGTGGCATCAGTGCCGAAGATTTTCTCTCCATGGATTTGAGAAAATTGTTTTGAATATTTAATATAGTAAACACCTCACCCGATAAAGTAGGGGAATATAGCTCAACCCTACATCACCAACAGAGCCATCCCATGGCTTATCAAGTGAGCCATATATCATCAGAGAGAGAGCTGCGCGACCAACATGATGCCACACAAAACAAAAAACAAATTCGGAAAACTCGTGTCATTCGTGGTTTTTCATAAGCACTTGCCCTATGCATAAAGGCAAAAAAAGACCCGACTGAAAATCAGTCGAGCCTCTCATTTTGTGGGCGTTGACGGATTCGAACCGCCGACCCTCTGCTTGTAAGGCAGATGCTCTGAACCAGCTGAGCTAAACGCCCTTGTCGCTTAATTGCGATGCAAAGGTACGGCTTTTTTTTGAAACCGCAAATAATTTCGCATCTTTTTTGAAAAAAAGCATTTTATCACTATCTTTGCATTAGCAAATTATGAAATATCCACACATTATTTATTAAAGGTGAAAACTGGCAAGAAAATAATGCGGCGGATAAATTAATTACACATTTATTTTTCATTTAGACTATGAGTTTGAGTCCCCTTACCGCCGTTTCGCCTATCGACGGCCGCTATCACAGCAAAACAGAACCTCTGTCACCTTATTTCTCGGAGTATGCGCTCATTCGCTACCGCGTGAACGTGGAGGTGGAATACTTTATCGCGCTATGCGAGCTTCCTTTGCCACAGCTCGAGGGAGTGACCTCCGACATAAAGGAGCGCCTGCGCGACATCTACCGCAATTTCAGCATAGCCGACGCACAGCGTGTAAAAGACATTGAAAGCATCACCAACCACGACGTGAAGGCGGTGGAATACTTTCTGAAAGAGCAATTCGACACGCTCGGGATGGACAGATACAAGGAATTTATCCACTTCGGGCTCACCTCGCAGGACATCAACAACACCTCGATGCCCATGGCGGTGAAAGATGCCACACACCATGTGCTCATCCCCATGCTCGAGGAAGTGATCGCATGGCTCAACAAGCATGCCACCGAATGGTACGACATTCCCATGCTTGCCAAAACTCACGGGCAGCCTGCCTCACCCACACGCCTCGGAAAAGAAATCAAGGTGTTTGCCTACCGCCTGGAAGAACAGCTGAAGCAACTGAAGGCGGTGCCCATCAGCGGAAAGTTCGGCGGCGCCACCGGCAATTTCAACGCCCACCTCATCGCTTTTCCAGGCTACGACTGGCGCGCATTCGGCAACAAGTTTCTTGCCGAGCACCTGGGAATAGAGCGCGAGCAGTGGACCACCCAAATCTCCAACTACGACAATTTAGGCGCACTGCTCGACGCTATGAAGCGCATCAACACCATCATCATCGACATGGACCGCGACTTCTGGATGTATATCTCCATGAACTACTTCAAACAGAAAATCAAGGCTGGCGAAGTGGGGTCGAGCGCAATGCCACACAAGGTGAACCCCATCGACTTTGAAAACAGCGAGGGCAACATGGGCATCGCCAACAGCATTCTCCAGTTCCTTAGCATGAAGCTGCCTGTGTCACGCCTCCAGCGCGACCTCACCGACTCTACGGTGCTGCGCAACGTGGGTGTGCCTATCGGACACATGATGATAGCCTTGGCCAGCACGCTGAAGGGACTGGGCAAACTCATCCTCAATACCGAGGCCATCAACGCCGACCTTGACAGCATGTGGAGCGTGGTGGCCGAAGCCATGCAGACCATACTTCGCCGCGAGGGCTACCCTAAGCCCTACGAGACACTGAAGGCGCTCACCCGCACCAACGAGATTGTGGACGCAAAGCGCATAGCCGAATTTGTGGACACTCTCAATGTGAGCGAGGCTGTGAAGGACGAGTTGCGCAACATCACCCCACACAGCTACACCGGATATTAAACAGAAAGCGCGCAAGCAAAGATGTGGCATATATTAGGCGCCTACTACCACACATAACGCATAAAAAACTGGGTGCGAGACACCATATATGAAATTTTTTCTATATCTTTGCCGTGCATATTTATACACACAGCTTATGGCTGTGGTCAGTTTTCTACAATTATAATAACAAGTATAACGACAAGGCCGAGAGGCCAAAAAATAAAATTTCAATACTTATACCAAATTCCGTAACGACGATGGAAGAGAATTTAGAGAAAAAGCCAAAGCGCCCACGTATCAGTAGCGCTGTGCCAGCAATTGAGGAGAACGAATCCTCTCGCTATGAAAATGCAAGCCAAGATGGCCAAGTTCAAGGAGGGTACAACAACAACGATTATCAGCAGCAGGGCGGTTACCAGCAGCAAGGTGGTTACCGTCAGCAACAGGGCGGTTACCGTCAGCAACAGGGCGGTTACCGTCAGCAGCAGGGTGGTTACCGTCAGCAGCAGGGTGGTTACCGTCAGC
>ERZ808278.206-NODE-206-length-48373-cov-4.193261_pt1 | contig 48373 bp, 39 predicted proteins | sample MGYA00521239_ERZ808278 | MGnify/ENA primary metagenome ERZ808278 (study PRJEB31516, sample SAMN03275600) | gut metagenome | biome: mammalia-associated habitat; material: feces | host: Papio cynocephalus | place: Kenya | collected 2012-07-17 ... | reverse complement strand
TCGGTGGAAAGCAGATGGAAGTCTAGAGTACCTAGGAAGAATTGATCAGCAGGTAAAAATCAGAGGCTTCCGAATAGAACTGGGAGAGATTACAAGTGCATTGCTGCATTGTAAAAAGATTCAGGATGCCTGTGTCATTGCACGAAAAGCACAGGATGGTGAAAACAGTCTGTATGCATATATGGTTTCACAAGAAAGCATTTCCTTTGATGAAATCCGAGGGGAACTAGCAAAATCACTGCCTGACTACATGGTTCCAAGCTATATGATGCAGTTAGAGAGCCTTCCAAGAACAAGTAATGAAAAACTGAATAAGAGTGCACTTCCTGATATTATTATGGGGGGAAACCATGCCTATGAAGAGCCTGTCACGAAAATGGAAGCGCTGCTTTGCGAAATTTACGAAGAAGTCTTAAATAGTGGCAGAATCGGCAGAAGAGACAGTTTCTTTGAATGTGGCGGTCATAGTTTAAAGGCTGCATCCATGATTCATAAAGTGGAAGCGCAAACGGGAATAAAGATTTCGTTACGAGATGTATTTTTACATCCTGACATTATTTCCCTTGCGCGTATCTTAGAAGAATCTGCAAAAGATGCTTATGAACCAATCCCTAAGGCGAAAGAACAAGAATATTATGAAATGTCACCTGCCCAGAAGAGAATCTATCTAGTTGAACAGTTAGACAGCACAGGATTTACTTATCATATTCCTACAGTCTTTTCTTTAAAAGAGAAACCTGATATAGAACGTTTGAAGGCTGCACTTTACAAGCTTACTAGACGGCACGAGGCACTTCGTACTAGTTTTTTCATGGTACAAGGAGTACCAGTTCAGAAAATTCATGAGGAGGCAGTAATTGATTTTTTACAGGTAGCCAATAAAAAGTCGGAAGAATTAATCGTACCGTTTGATTTGGACAAGGCACCTTTAATGCGGGTTCGATTAAATGAATGTGCGGATTCTACAGAACTGATTCTGGATATTCATCACATAATTGCAGATGGAATGTCAATGGACATTCTGATAAAAGAATTATCTGCTTTCTATGAAATGGAAGAGTTAGAAGAATTATCGGTTCAGTATAAAGATTACAGTCAGTGGATCAGTAAAAAAGATCTGTCAGAGCAGCAGAGTTATTGGGAAGAAGTATTTGCTGATGGTGTTCCAGTTCTAAATCTGCCATTAGATTATATTCGACCATCGGTTCAACAGTTTGCTGGAAAGACCTGCTTTATAGAGATGGATGAACATTTGCAAAACCAGATAGAACGATATATTCAGAAAACTGGAATTACGAAGCACATGTTTTTTATCGGTATCTTAAGTATTCTGTTAAGCAAATATACAAGACAGGAAGACGTTGTAATCGGTACGGTATCAGCAGGAAGAATCCATCCAGATGTGGAACAGATGATAGGCATGTTTGTAAATACCCTGCCAATCAGGCTGAAACCAGAGCAAAACAAAATGGTAAATCATTTCTTTGAAGAGGTAAAACAGATTTCCATAGAAGCATTTGAAAGACAGGCTTATCCATTTGAAGAATTGGTGCAGACGGTATGCAAGACAAGGGATTTGTCTAGAAATCCTTTATTTGATGTCATGTTTACCCTACAGGAGGAAACGAAAGAGAGCGATATAAATGGATTGTTTGCAGGAAGAAGAGAAGAAGGACCAGAGATTGCAAAATTTGATTTAACGTTTAGTATTTTGTCAAAGGGTCAAAAACAGTTAGTTGGAATTAATTATTGTACAGCCCTCTTCCGGGAAGAAACCATATCCTGTATGCTTCATTGTTATGTGGAGATGATGAAGCAGATTGTGAGCAAATCCGATATGAGTCTAAAGGATATCTCAGGAATGGATGATTCTGAGTATCAGAAACTAACCGTTGATTTTGCGGGCAGGAAATTCTCTTATGACAGAAACGATACGATGGTCAGTTTATTCGAACAGCAAGTAAGGAACACGCCAGATACTATTGCACTTAAGATGAATGGAGAGGTACTTAAGTATAGAGAATTGAATCAGATGGCCAATGCATTCGCAAAGAAATTAGCATGCGAGGGTGTACAGCAAGGAGACTATGTCGCACTGTTATGTGAACGAAAGTTTGAACTTGTGATTGCTATGCTGTCCGTTGTCAAATTAGGAGCGGCATTTTTACCGATTGACTGTACTTATCCTAAGAATCGAATCGAGTTTATGCTAAAGGACAGCCAGGCAGCGGCTGTAGTAACAACAGATAGGAACCATACGATTTGGGAGTATGCAGAAAATGTAATCATGATAGATAAGTCCTCTTTGCATGAACTAGATGGGGAAAATCCTTGTTGTCAAGTAAAACCATCTGATACGGCGTACATAATTTATACTTCAGGAACAACAGGAAAACCAAAAGGTGTGCTTTTGTCTCATCAGGGAGTCTGCAATATGGCTGCCTATCTGGGAGACTTGTATGAAGTGAAAAAGGAAGATGTAGTGCTTCAGTTTGCCAATCATGTATTTGATGCGTCTATCTGGGAATTTACGCTTGCCTTGCTGACAAAATCAGGTGCCGCTCTTTGTATGGTTGAAAAAGAGATAATTAATGATACAAAACGTTTTGAAACCTATATAAAAGAAGAAGGGGTAACCCTTTCCCTGCTTCCGCCACAGTATTTTACTCAGCTTAAGAATACGGGGCTTCGTATTCTGACAACAGGTGGCGCTGCAGCAGATAAAACTATGGTGGAAAAGGCATTTTTAGCAGGAAACAGCCGTTATATCAATGCGTATGGACCAACTGAGACAACGGTACTTGCAACCCACTGGGAGGCAGATAAGAACCAGCTTCCAGCCGTTCGGATTCCAATTGGAAAACCGATCTATAATACACAGATATATATTGTAAGTGGGAACCATCTTTGTGGTATTTTACAGGAAGGAGAGCTGTGTATTGCAGGAGAAAGTCTTGCAAAAGGATATTTAAACAGACCAGATCTGACAGAAGAGAAATTTGTGAAAAATCCGTTTGGAACAGGGAAGATGTACCGAAGTGGAGATTTGGCAAGGTGGCTTCCAGATGGGAATATCGAGTATTTAGGAAGAATTGATCAGCAGGTGAAGGTACGCGGGTATCGAATCGAATTGCAAGAAATAGAAACTGTGTTAAGAAGGATAGAGGGAATAACGGATGCAGCAGTTATTACAAAAGAATATGCTGGTGGAGATAATCAGATTTTGGCTTATGTGGTAAGCAGCCAGTCCCTGTCTATGGATGAGCTTAGAGAAAAGTTAAAAGAGCAGTTGCCAGACTATATGATTCCGGCAGGTATACTTAAGATTGATGAAATTCCAATGACGAAAAGTGGAAAACTAAATCAGGCAGCATTGCCAGAGATTATTTGCAAGGAAGAGGATGAGTACGAAGCACCTGAAAATGAAATGGAAGTGCTAATCTGTCACATCTATGAGGAAATTCTTAACCAGAAGAGATTAGGAAGAACAGCCGATTTCTTTGAAGCAGGCGGGCACTCCATTCTTGGCATGAAGTTTGTGAATTTACTAGAAGAGAAAACTGGTATTCGTATTTCGTTGAAAGACATCTTTAACCATACAACGCCGAAAGCCTTGGCAGAGTTATTGGAAGGAAGAATCAGTAATCCCTTTGAATCCATTCCAACTGCCATGAAAAAAAATCGGTATCTCATGTCCTCAGCACAGAAACGAACTTATCTTATCTGGAAAATGCAAGGTGGAACTGCTTATAATATGCCACAGGGAATGACAGTAGAAGGTACATTTTGTCCACAGCAGTTTGAACAGGCTTTTAAGCAAGTGGTAAGCCGTCACGAAATCCTTCGTACAAGGTTTTTAATGGACAAAGAAGACGGATATCAGATTGTGGAAGAAACGGTGAAAACAGATTATACGTACATAGAAGATAGACAAACAGAGTATCAGCAATTATTTGATGAGTTTGTAAAACCCTTTGATTTAGAGCAGGGAAATCTGGTTCGATGTATGGTGGTGAAAAGGAAAGAAGAACAATATTTTCTTTTCTTAGATATGCACCATATTGTAGGTGACGGAATCAGCATGGGAATCTTTTTAAATGAACTGAAAGCATTGTATGAAAAGAAAACGGTTCCAGAAGTGACAAAACAATATAAAGATTATAGTGAGTGGATGCAGATGAGGGATTTATCCAATCAGAAAAACTATTGGAAATCCTGCTTCCAAGATGAAATTCCAGTTCTGAATCTGCCACTTGATTATGCAAGGGGAAAAGAACAGAGCTATCAGGGGGCTATGGAGTCAATCGTATTTGATAAGGAACTTTCCTTGGCAATTGAGGCATTTACAGGAGAGGAAGAAGTCACAGAGTATATGGTATTCTTATCAGCCGTTATGGTACTTCTTGCAAAATACAGCAGACAGTCAGATATTCTAGTTGGAACCCCTGTAAGTGGACGTACTCATAAAGATGCAGAGCAGATGATGGGCATGTTTGTGAATACCTTAGTGATGCGTGGAAAGCCAGAGGCATATAAGAACTTTCAAGAGTTTGTACAGGAAATGAAACAAATCTGTTTGGATGGCTATGAGAATCAGGAATATCCGTTTGAGGATTTGGCAGAAGAACTGAATGTGGTACGTGACATGGCAAGAAATCCTTTGTTTGATGTGATGTTTACCATGCAGAATAATGAGATTCATGCACTTACACTGGATGGTTTAAAGGTTACACCTGCAGAAGAAAAAACGGTTCTGTCAAAGTTTGACATGACATTTACTATTATAAAGGAAGAAAACAATCAGTTTAGGGTTGTTTTAGAATACTGCAGTGAGTTATACCGCAGAGAGACAATCAAAGGAATGCTCTTGCATCTTAAGAGTCTCATGAAAAATGCAATAGAGAAACCAACGTGCATGTTAGAGCAGTTAGAACTTATGGATTCTTATGAGAAAACACAGATACTTAAGAAATTTAATGATACGAAGGCAATTTATCCAGAGGATAAAACAATGGCACAGCTCTTTTTAGAAACGGTGTCTAGCTATCCTCAACATACAGCATTAATCACTTTGGAGGAACAGATTACGTATAAGGAACTGTTTGAGATGGCAGGAAATGTTGCTGCCGTACTAAAAAAGTACCAAGTTGGAAGAGACAGTCTGGTGGCTGTCATGATGGATAAAAAGAAAGAAACCGTAATTGCTTACCTTGGAGTTATTCTGGCAGGAGGTGCTTATGTACCAATTGACCCAGACTATCCAGAGGAAAGAATTTGGGACATGCTAGAAGATTGTAAGCCAGCAGCGGTATTAACCTGTCAGAATAACAGGAGTTTCCAGAAAGAACAGATTCCTGTTGTCTATTTGCCAGAGATTCTTAACGAGAAGAAGAATACATGGGAGGAAGTAAACAATCAGCCAAACAGCCTTGCTTATGTAATTTATACATCAGGTACAACTGGTAAACCAAAGGGAACCCTGATTGAACAAAGAAGTGTCATTCGTCTAGTGAAAAATTGTAACTATGTAACTTTGAACGAAGAAAGCAGAATTTTACAAGGTGGATCACTGGCTTTTGATGCTTGTACATTTGAGTTGTGGGGAGCATGGCTAAATGGTGGTACGGTCTGTTTAGCAGAAAAGGATGTGCTTCTCCAGCCGGAAGAACTCACGAAGCAGATAAGAAGTCAGAAGGTGAATACTGTCTTTATCACAACGGCGTTGTTTAATCAGATGATGGAATATGATTCAGGAGCATTCCAGAGCGTAAGTTATCTGATGACTGGTGGGGAAGCAATGTCTGAAAAATACTGTAATGCATTCTTAGGAAACCGTGCAAACAAGGCAGTTAAGTTTTGTAACATTTATGGACCTACTGAAGCTACAACCTTTTCCAATTATTATGATCTGCCAGGGGGATGGGAGAAGGGACCTGTTCCGATTGGAAAACCTGTTTCCAATACAACGTGTTATGTCATGGAGAAAAATCAGCTGTGTGGTATTGGTGTCCCAGGTGAACTGGTAATTGGAGGAGTAGGAGTTGCAAAAGGGTATTTAAACCGTCCTGAACTTACAGAAGAGAAATTTATAAAAAATCCATTTGGAGAGGGAACTCTTTATCGCACAGGGGATCTTGCATGTTGGGATTACGAAGGAAATATCCGTTTCTTAGGAAGAATGGATGAACAGGTAAAAATTCGTGGTTTCCGTGTAGAGACAGAAGAAATTGAACGAGTATTCCAGCGCATTCCGTACATACAAGATGCTGCTGTAATTATCCATGAGGAAGACGATGAAAAGACAGTCTGGGCTTATTACGTTGCAGATTATGCAGTTTCGGAACTTGATGTAAAACTGAAATTAGCAGAAAGTCTTCCTGAATATATGATACCAGCTCGTATGATGCAGCTTACAAAAATTCCAGTTACCTCCAATGGAAAAACGGATAAACGAGCCTTGCCAATGATCAAAGGAGACCAGTCGAAAGACTATATCCCACCAGAAACGATGGAACAAAAAGCGGTCAGTGAGGCATTTTGTCAGGTGCTGGGACTTGAAATGGCTGGAATAGAGGAGAATTTCTTCCTTGCAGGTGGTGATTCCATTAAGGCAATTCGTATTGTATCCAAAGTAAGGGAAAAGGGATATGACATAACGGTAAAGGACGTTATGAATCAGAGAACTGTGGCAGGAATTGCAAGTTTAGCAGTTCGTATAGAAGAGACTCAGAAAGAGGATAAGCCAGTGATAGGAGAAGTAGCACTACATCCAGTTCAGAAAGCATTTTTAAGCTGGAAGTTTGCAAAGCCTTCCCATTTTCAGCAAGCAGTTATGCTGAGCTGTGAAGCTGGTTTTCAAGAAGCAGGAGTCAGGGAGGCATTAGAAAGTCTTGTGGTTCATCATGATATGCTTCGGGCTGTTTATCAAGATGGAAAGGGCTTTATTCGAGACATAGATGATGCTTTGCTCTATGAGCTTCTGACCTGCGACATTGTTTCCATGGAGGATTATAAAGGGTTCATAGAAGAAAACAATACAGCGTTACAGGAAACATTTTCTCTGGAACAGGGGCCTTTACTAAAAGCAGGTTTATATCATACAAAAGATGGTGGACAGCTGCTGATTTCAATTCATCATATGGTTGTGGATGGCGTATCGTTCCGAGTAATTCTTGAGGACTTTATCCATTGTTACACTGCGTGGACACAGGGTAAGAAATGGACACTTCCAGGAAAAACAGTTTCCTATCAGAAATATGTACAGCTTATAAAGGAATATGCAAAGACCAGTGAACTGAAAGAAGAACTGCCCTACTGGAAGAGAATCAGTGAACTGGCAAAAACCGCGGATATACAAATACCAATGACAGAGTTAGAAAATGCTCCAGATAAAGTGAACTTTGATACTATGTATGGTTCTCTTACAAAAAAACAGACCAAAACTTTACAAAAATCATTAGAATCCTACCATTTGGAAATGAATGATATGTTGTTAAGTGCTCTAATGGATGCCGTACATACATTGACTGGACAGAATAGAGTGGCAGTTTCCTTGGAAGGACATGGACGAGAACCGCTTCATAAGGAATGTAAGGCGGATCGTACTGTTGGCTGGTTTACAAGTATTTTCCCTTGCGTTCTGGAACAACAAGAAACCATGGAAGATATGTTGATTGAAACGAAAGAAATGCTTCATCAGATTCCAAACCATGGCGTGGGATACGGCATTCTGCTTCATGAAAGCCAAGAAACGATACTTTTCGTAACACCAGCAATGAGCTTCAATTACTTGGGCAGTTTCGACCAGGATGGGCAAGAGGGCGATATCAGAATGTCTACACTTTCAACAGGCAGAACTATCGCAGAAGAAAATGAGCTTATCAATTCAATCAACTTTAGTCTAAGCATTACAGAACAAAGTCTAAAAGTGAGTATTTTGTGGAAGAGAATGGCAATACCAGAGAGCTTTGTTGAAAAACTTATGGAAACCTTTTTACAAAGCATAGTAAAGATATCAGACTATTGCTGTGAGAAGGAAACCGTTCAAACACTGTCAGATTTTGAAACCGATCATTTTGGAGAAAAGGAACTAGATAGCCTGAATGATTTATTAATGGATATAGAGGAGGATGATGATGACTGGGAATAAAAAAATAGCAAATCCTAATATCCAGGCCATTTATGACCTGACACCGATGCAGGAAGGAATGCTGTATTCGAAAATGCTTGATGAGAATTCAAGCGAATATGTAATTCAGATCGCTATGAGAATGAAGAAGCCTCTGAAACGAGAGATTGTCAAAGCCAGTCTGTCTCTTTTATTAGAGCGATACGATGTGCTGAGAACGATGTTTTTTTATGGAAAGACAGAGAAACCAAAGCAGATTATTTTAAAAGAGCGTAAAAAATACTTTCGCTATGTGGATTTGGCGGAAAAAGAAGTTACGTTAGAGCAGTATCTGAAACAAGATGTAGCACGAGGTTTTGATTTGCAAAAAGACACGCTAATTCGCGTGTCTATGCTCGTGACAACAGAAGGAGAGCAGGTACTTAGCTGGACGATGCATCATATCATTATGGATGGCTGGTGCACAGGGATGCTTTTTCAAATGTTTTTTGAATATTATCATAGATTGCTTGCAGGGGAAGAAATAGAATCAATTAGGCAGCAGATAAGGAAAGAAAAGGGACGGGAAACATCCTATGAAGAATACATAAGGTGGCTTTCAAGACAGGAACTTGGAAGGGCAAAAACGTATTTTAAGGAATTACTAACAGGATATGATGTCCCAACAGGAATTGAATCCTATTTGAAGCAGAGCAGAGAACAAAAATGTGCAGAAGAGTTCTGTTTAAGCGGAAGTAAAACCATATCGGCTGAACTTGTCACCAAGGCGCGTGAGAACAATGTAACTGTTAGCACTATCTTAGAAACGGCGTGGGGGATTGTACTTCAGAACTATAATCACGCAGAAGATGCTGTATTTGGAAAAGTGGTTTCTGGAAGAAATGCGAATCTGCCAGGGATAGAGCATATGCTAGGTTTATTTGTCAACACCATCCCTGTTCGTGTGAAGGTGGATAAAGGGGAAAAAATTAGTACTCTTCTTATGGAAATGCAGAAGCAGGCAGTAGCGGGTACATCCTATGATTACTGCCCGCTTTCAGAAGTGCTTAAAGAACAGGAACTTGGAAATCAGCTTTTTCAGACAATTTTTGTGTTTGAGAATTTTGAACAGGGTAAGCCAAGTGTTTCCAGTGAAGATATGCCAGAAATTATGAAATCCAGAGAAGAAACCAATTATCCTATATCTGTAAACACAGCATTGGGCGAGGTCTTGAAGATTAAGATTATGTATGATGCTTCCATGTACCAGCAGGTGGAAATAGAGAAACTGGGGAAGCGCTATCTTTGGACTATAGAACAAATGATTCGTAATCCAGAAAGAGAAGTCTTACAACTTAAACTTCTTACAAAGGAAGAACAAGAGGCTTTATTAAAGCAGAAACTATGGGATGGGGCTTATTCTGAGGAAACGCTTTTGTCTTTACTTAAGAAACAGGTAATGTTAAGTCCTGACAAAACAGCACTTGTATATGGAGGACAGAGAATGTCCTACAAAGAATTGCTGTCCTGCGCAGAAAATCTTGCAGAAATTATTAAGAGCAGAAAGCCAGCGAAAGAACAGTATGTGCTTCTTATGGCAGAACATTCTATTGAAATGATTCTTGCAATGTATGCCATTATGAAACTTGGTGCAGGTTATGTGCCAGTTGATCCAGATTATCCAAAGGACAGAATCGCTTCTATTATGGAAAGCTGTCATGCCTCTTTGATTTTGACAGCATTGCCAGAAAAAGAAGCAGATATCCCAAAAGAGGCTCTAGTATATGACTTGTTAAATTGTGATATGTGGGAAAGTCATACTTCAGTCTCAAATCGATGCACACCAGATTCACCAGCATATGCCATTTTTACTTCGGGTACATCTGGAAAACCAAAAGGTGTACAGGTTACACAAAAAAATGTTGTGAATTTTGTATATGCTGGGAACGAAAATGTATTTCAGCATGCTGTCGAAACTTGTTGCAATAGTGTGTATCTAACCAATAAAATAATATTTGATATTACAATGCAGGAAATATTTCTTCCGTTATCACTTGGTAAGACAGTGATATTATCAAAATCGGAACTGGAGGAAATCACACCAGTTCAGACATCGATTATGGAAGAATTTGCACCAGTTGCTTTGATTCTGACTCCAACAAAATTGAATGCTTATTTAGGCATGAAGAGTTTTGTGAATGCTCTTAAGCACGCAGGTGTTATTATGGCAGGTGCAGAACGTTTTGAATTATCGGTAGTAGAAAAGATTCATAAATATTCAAAGGCGAAAATATTTAATGGATATGGCCCAACGGAAACAACCTGTGGTGTCTCTTATTATGAGGTGCAGGAGGAGGATGATTACGCACCGATAGGAAAACCGATTCATGGGGTGGATTATTATGTTATGAACGGGGAACGGATCTGTGGAACAGGAATGACAGGTGAACTATGTATCGCAGGGGCAAGCGTAACGGAGGGCTATTTAGGAGAGCCAGAACAGACGAAGAAGGTATTTCCAAAGAATCCATTCGGGAAAGGAAATTTATATCATACAGGAGATCTGGTAAGATGGAATTCGGATGGCAATCTGGAATATCTTGAACGAATGGATCAGCAGGTAAAAATACGTGGTTACCGAATTGAGCGGCAGGAGATTGTATCTGTCATTCGAGAAGTTCCAGGAGTAGTAGATGCAGCAGTAACGGTTCACCGAGAAAAATCGGGAAAAGTGAGTCTTTGGGGATTTTATGTAGGGGAGTGTAATCTGGAACAGGAAGTGGTAGCTTCGCACATAAGGAGAAAGGTTCCAGACTATATGGTTCCATCAGCTCTTATGCAGCTTGACAAGATACCAATGACGGCAACAGGAAAATTAGATGAGAAACAGTTAAACACATACGAGATTTCAGTAAAACAGGAATGGAAGAAGCCAGAGACCCAACTGGAGAGTTATCTTTGCGGTTATCTTAAAGATTTAAACCACAGTGAAATCGGGACAAATTACCGCTTCTTTGAGGCAGGCGGAGATTCTATTAGTGCAATGTCACTTGCTTCTAAACTTAGAGAGCAGGGGTATTGTGCAGAAGTTCGAGATTTTATGAAAAATCCTACGGTGAAAGAACTTGCTACTAAAATAAAATGCCGAACAGAGGAAACTTCGGTGGTGGAGAAAGATTTTTCTATATCGGATAATCTGTTTTCCAGGCAGGAATTCTTATTAACAAAATCGTATGATATGAACTGTTTGTATGATGAGAACAGAAAAGGAAAAGTGCTAGAGCGTGAATATAAACCATTTTCATATATGAATCATTTCCTTAAGGAGGAAAAAGAAAATGTGAGTTTTGTAAAACTTCTGTTGAAAGGAAAAATGGATGTAGATACCATAAAAGCTGCAGTGGTTCAAATTGTGAAAAGCCACAGCATTTTCAGAACGGTTTACTGTAAGGAAAGAAACTGTCTGCAGGAATTTTCGGCAGAAAACTGGAACATACCTGTCTTAGAAGAATGGGATGGAAGCTGTGAATTGGAAAGTGATTCCCTGTTAAAAAATTGGGAGGAATTTTTAGGGGAAGAACATTTACTGAGTAAAATTTTCATAGCTCATGGAACAGAAATGTCTATGGTCAGTTTTTATATCCATCATTGCATATGGGACGGTGTCTCAACAGATGTGCTGGCGGATGAATTTAGAAATGTAGTAAAGAACCCGAATGCAGTATTAGAAGAAGACCGCTATAGCAGGTATGCCATGGAACGTTTTAGGCAAGAAATCCAGCAGAGTCCTTCTTTGGAAAATGAAAAATTTACAGAATGTGTAACTGGTTTTAGAGCATCGGTAGCTGGAACGCTTCCTCCTAAAATGTTAGAATTACGAATGTCAAAGTCGGCTTTGAGATGGCAGCAGCGGACCAGCCGATTAGAGGAATGGGTAATGGGACTTTTGGAAAGGATAAACCAATGGGAATCTGTTATATCTTACCCGGTTTTACAAATATATCATGGGCGAACGAAACAGGAATTTGGAAAACTGGGTCTGTATCTGCAACTGAATACATTTATTTATGAACGAAATGCCCATTGTATGGAACTGTGTTCTAGTGATATGTTAGCAAGCAGATCTGAATATTTACCATTCCTTATTGGAATTAATTATCTTGGAATGGTGGAAGGGTTAGTCTCTAAGAATGAAAAACTTCAGTCGGCTAAGGTATCTTGGAAGCAAACGACACCTAGACTTGTAGTTGAAATCAAAGAAAATGAAGAAGAAGTGATGATACAACTGCCGTCGTACTGTGAAGAACTTGATTTGATTCAGAAAAGAATAGAGGATTATATAGCTTTATAACGAAACATAAGTTAACGCTAAAGCTAAAGCTCCCCTGTATGCGGACATGCAAGGGAGCTTTTAGGTTTATTCTTTGTTCATTTTTTCTTCTACTAAGCTATCCAAAAAGTTTTCCTTAACATCTGGAAAAGTATCTTGTGCTAGCTGTCTGATTACTTGACACTGTTTTAAGTAGTTTGCTTCCTTTGGAAGTGAATTATCAGAGTTTTTCTCTAAAAACTCTTCTGTTACAGTTTCGTCAAGCCATTTATTAATTTCGTTCTCTACAGCTTTTTCTTCTGCAATCTGTCCTTTTATCGTCTTTGCCTGGTTCAGGGAATAGAGACCGTAGATAAATGCGGCGGCAAATAATGCAATATTCAAAGTGTAAGGAATTGCTCCGTTTAACAGGTGAAGAACACCGGAACTGTTAAGAAGTACATACAATAATCCAGCAACTCCAATTCCTACAAGCATTATGCCAGTGGAATGTACATCGGAATACTGGTCTTGCTTTTTTACGTAAGGTGTTGAGGTTGTATTAGCAGCTTCTTCAAAAGATTCTTGGGCATCCTCTTCTGACTCGATTTCTTCCTTGACTTCTTCCTCTACAGATTTAAATGCACCAAATAACTTAACAACCTCTTGTATGTCGTCTTCTTGACAACGGATACGGTATAGCCCTAAAGCCTCATCCTTTTCCCAACTTGTATCATGAATATTAGAATACGTTAGAAAAGAAATAAATTTTGTTACCTCTTCTTCAGAGAAAAAATCAATTTCCTTCATGACGACAGTAGTATCGAGCTTATCGACGAGAGTTTCATCGCAAGTAGGACACACAGTGATGCCGTCTTGAAATTCCTGTTTACATTTTGGACACCAAGACATAGATACGTTCCTCCCTAATTTGTTTGCTAATTATGTTAATGGTAACACAGTGTGCAGGGGATTGCAAGTTGAAACCATGATGCGTTTCACTTTATGACTTTCATTGCATTTCACTACAAAATATGGTAAGCTACAAAAATGATTTGGAATCATAATTACGATGCAGAAGGAGGAAATTTCAACTTATCAATCTATTTTTAAGTTTTTCGTGTTCAGGAACAAGTTCTAATTCATATACCTCACTCTCTCTGTTAGAACAGCAAGAATCTGATTGATTTTATCGGGGTCTGGTTGCATTTCAAAGACAGATTGGCAGGGCACTGTTGTAATGTTTGAAATGCTCGTTCAACGCGTCCTTTTGCCTGTACAACACTGGTTGTTTTCAACTAAACACAAAGCTGATGGCATGCATAGCCAAACTGCGTAAAGGGATTGTGGATGCAGCTCTGAATTCGAGAGGTCTCTTTTTTGTTCTTAGAGTTTTTCTGCCTGTCACGAAGTTCCTGCTCCATGCTTTTTTGGTTTTACGAGAAGAACGAGGAGAAGGAATGTATTCGCATTAATAAACCCTTTCTCATATCAAAGCACCTCATAAAATAGTATTGAGATATTATCATACTACATATTTGTTATTTAGGACAAAATCAAAAATGATATAGTAGGACTTTATCATAAAGGAATCATAAAGTAGAGAACAAAATAAAAATATAACTTGAAATTATAAGTTTAAGATTTTACAATAATACAAAAAGGAGGAAATAAGATGAAAATAAAAAAAATAATTGGAAAAACATTTGGCGTCTCTTTTTTGTGTTTAGGTTTATTGGGGGGTGTCACAAGTGTATATGCATCGAGTATAAGCATCGAGGAAAGTTCTCTTTTTGATAAGAGTGAAATAACAGAGATGCTTGCTGAAAATGCAGAAAATTCGGAAGTAGTTGCAGATAAGAATTCCGTGGACTTGGCAAAAAGTACATCTGCTATGAAATTAAGTGCAGCAAGAAGTACTTCTACTGGTACATACCCAACACGTAGAGGTGTTATTTTGGTAACTGCTGATGCTTATAAGGGATTGATACCCACAGGTCATGCTGCTATTGTAGTAAGTGCAACTCAAGTGATTGAGTCTTTGTCAGATGGAGTTCAATATGGAAAAAATAATTGGTACAGTACGAAAGATACATGTTATGGTGTTACATGTGGTTCAACATCGGTTAATCAGGATTCTTGTACTGTAAATAGAATAGAGCAACAGGGATATATTGGACTTCCATATAATTTTAATTATCTAAATGTAGATACAAGAAGTAAATTCTATTGTTCACAGTTAGTATGGGCTGCTTATAAGGATGCATTAGGTATTGACTTAAATACTTCTACATATGGAGCTGCAGTGCATCCGTTAGAATTAGTAAATAGTACGCACACAATTACCATTTATTCAAAATAGTAGTCTGTTATTGTTGACAGCTATATAGATTTTCAATGGTTTTATTTAGCTGTTATGTTATAGGTGGAGGAATAATGAATCGAAGTGCGTGGATTAAACCAATGTGGTTAATATTAGTATTATCATTTTTTTTCTGTGGATGCCATTTTAATGTGAAAGATGTCAGTGACATTCCCTCAGACTTTTACATAGCAGTAATACGAACAACAGAGCAAAAGCAAAGTACAGTAATCTCTTTTTATGATAAGGATTTAAAGTGTGTGGGAACAAAAAAATTATCATATGGCATGGTAGGAAGTACATGGAAACATCCAATTTGTAATGATAATCACCTTTATGTGAATGCAGCGGGCCTTGGTGGAGAAAAGAATCTGGGGATTTGTTTAGATATGGATTTGAATACTGGAAATATAAATGAATTAAAGCATGGATTAGTTGGACCTGCAGACTGTGTTGAAACAGATAATTATATTTTTGTGTGTAATAATTTAAATTATAAGTCCCATATTGTGAGATGCGAGAAGGAAACAGGTGATATCAAGGAGTTTACAGAAAATGTATCAACAATAGATACACTTTACTGTTATGACGAAAAATTGATTGCATTTGCAACCGATTATCAAGGCATAACCAAATCATACATATATATTATGGACTATGAGCTGGATGTAATAAGAACAATTGATATTTCGCAATTTGGAATAAATGTTGAAAATGTATGTTTATACCAAGAAAAACTGTTATTTAGTTTGGCACTTGATTCCAGCCAAAATCATATAAGGAAAGTTGGAATTCTTTCATTGGATGATTATACTATTGATAGTATAGAATTAACGGAATGCCAGCCACTGGATTTACAGGTGCATAACGATACATTATATGTTTCTGATTTTTCTCATGATGCAAATGGAAAAATAGAAGTGTATGATTTAAAGGCAAAGAAATCAAAGGTGTTTCAGCTTGAACATACAGTTAATTGTTTCTATTTGAATAATGAATGTTTATATACTGCCAGTGATAAAACCTTGTATGAATATTCAATTAATCAAGAGATGTTAGAATTGAAAAAGAAGACAGAGATAGATACATCAAAAGAAAAAGATGTACATTATTATGTAAGCGGTATATTTTTTAAGGCAAGCATCAACTGAAGCATACATTCAAAAGAGATATCCAAAACGATTAATATTCAATAACTGGTTCTATATAAGTGTTGGGACGGCTACCACACTAAAACAGCCTTCTGGCGGTGCTGTTATAGAATAGAAGATGGACAATCCTAACATTTCGAACAGTGGAGTTAGGTGCAGTTTTATATTAATTGGAATATAACCCATTTCCTCGGATATAATTATAGAAAGAAAAATCTGGAGGATGCATGTGAGTGATTTAAGCAGTAATTCAATGTCTCGTGATGAGTTGATCCGTAGTGCCAGGGCAAACTGCATGAGACAGATTGATAATCCACAGACACATACAGGGGGCGAACTAACAACAGAAGATGGAACCAGTTTTGCGTTTAAAAAAGGGACGTACATAAGGCTTTTTCTTTCTTGCTTGATCTTGTTAGGAGTGTTGGCAGTAAAGCAGTTCGGATTATCCTATGGAGGATATAATTTCGATACTGTTGTTACAGTGGTGGAAGACAACCACCATTTTGAAAAGCTTCAAATGCAGATGTCGAAAACATTAGAAGACAAAGTAATACCAACATTTCAGCAAATAATAAACAGTGACAAAAAGGAGTAAGTCTGTTATAATGTCATAAGCTAAGTAACACTGTCATAAAAGCGTAAAGGTTTGTGATAAAAGGAGTATTTGCTGAGTTTCAGTAAAAACTCCTTTGTTAATTCGTGTGAAATATGCTTACGTTAGTAGAAAGTCAATTAGACAGAAACAGGTTGAAAGAGGTAACAGAATGAGAAAATTGGCACTAAGTGATGAAATATTGCTTACAGTTGAAAAGCCTGCCAGGTATATCGGTAACGAATACAACATGGTAGTTAAAGATAAAGACAGCGTCGATATCCGTTTTTGCATGTGCTTCCCAGATGTATACGAAATTGGAATGTCACATCAGGGAATTCAGATTTTATATGATATGTTTAACCATAGAGAGGATACTTATTGCGAACGTGTATATTCTCCTTGGCCAGATTTGGACAAGATTATGAGAGAAAAAGAGATTCCTTTATTTGCATTGGAATCACAAGATCCGATTAAAGATTTTGATTTTCTGGGGATTACCTTACAGTACGAGATGTGTTATACAAACATCCTTCAAGTCTTAGATTTATCTCAGATTCCACTGATTGCGACAGAACGTGGAGAAAATGATCCAATCGTAATCGGTGGAGGTCCTTGTTCTTATAACCCAGAACCAATCAGCGATTATTTCGATTTGTTCTATATGGGCGAAGGAGAGACTGTTTACTTTCAGTTACTAGATGTATATAAAGAAAATAAAAAACGTGGCGGTTCTAGAAAAGATTTCTTAGAAGCAGCAGCTCACATTGAAGGAATTTATGTTCCTCAATTTTATGAAGCAACTTACAACGAAGATGGAACCCTAAAATCCTTCGATGTAATCAATGAAAATGCATCCAAAACGGTTAAAAAACAGGTAGAAATGCAGTTAAGCGATACCTTTTATATGGAAAATCCTTTAGTCCCTTATATTAAGGTTACACAGGATCGTGTTGTACTTGAGATTCAGAGAGGATGTATCCGTGGATGCCGTTTCTGTCAGGCAGGTATGATTTATCGTCCGATCCGTGAGAGAAGTATTGACTTCTTAAAAGAACGTGCTTACAAGATGTTAAAATCGACAGGACAGGATGAGATTTCTTTAAGTTCCCTAAGTTCCAGTGACTACTCTCATTTACAGGAACTTGTATATTTCTTAATTGATGAGTTCGGTTCCAAAGGTGTTAATATTTCCTTGCCATCTCTTCGTATTGATGCATTTGCCCTTGACGTTATGAGCAAGGTACAGGATGTGAAGAAGAGCAGTCTGACATTTGCGCCAGAAGCAGGTTCTCAGAGAATGCGTGATGTAATCAACAAAGGATTAACAGAAGAAGTGATTTTAAAAGGCGCAATGGATGCGTTCCATGGTGGCTGGAATCGAGTAAAATTATACTTTATGTTAGGTTTGCCAGGAGAAACAGAAGAGGATATTGAAGGCATTGCGATTTTATCGGACAAGATTGCAAGAGAATACTATACCATTCCAAAAGACCAGAGAAATGGGAAAGTACAGATTGTATCCAGTACTTCTTTCTTTGTTCCAAAGCCATTTACTCCATTCCAGTGGGCAAGAATGTCTACAAGCGAAGAGTTCTTAGAGAAACAGCGCTTCTTAAATGGAAAAATGAGAGAGCAGTTAAACCAGAAGAGTATTAAATACAACTGGCATGAAGCAGAACTTACTATGTTAGAAGGTGTTTTAGCTCGTGGAGATAGAAAATTAAATAAATTAATTTTAGATGTGTATAAAAAGGGCTGTATGTTTGATTCCTGGTCAGAATTTTTCAATTACGATGCATGGCTTGAAGCATTTGAGGAAAATAACATTGATCCATTATTCTATACAGCAAGAGAACGTTCCTATGACGAACTTCTCCCTTGGGACTTTATTGATGTTGGTGTGACAAAGAAATTCTTATGGAGAGAATACCAGCAGGCAATGAACGAAACAGTAACTCCAAATTGCAGACAAAAATGTGCTGGCTGTGGAGCAACAAAATTTGGAGGTGGTGTGTGCTATGAAAGCAAGAATTAAATTTACGAAAACAGGTTCCATGAAATTTATTGGACATTTGGATATTATGCGTTATTTTCAGAAAGCATTCCGTCGAGCAGATATTGATATTGCTTATTCACAAGGATTTAACCGTCATCAGCTTATGTCATTTGCCCAGCCTCTTGGTGTAGGCTTAACAAGTGACGGAGAGTATTTAGACGTGGAACTTAATTCCTGTGATTCCGATGAAGAAATGGTTGCTCGCCTAAATGAACAGATGAATGACGAAATCCGTGTCGTGAAGTTTCATAAATTAGGAGACAACGGCAGAAATGCCATGTCGATCGTAAGTGCAGCAGATTATGAAATTTCTTTAAAAGATGGTTATACACCGGTTGAAAATTTCGAAGAAAAATTTGCGGCATTTGCAGCACAGGATAAGATTGAAGTTGAAAAGAAGACAAAGAAAAGTTCTTCTATCGTAGATATTAAGCCTTTTATTTATCACTATGCATTTGATAAAGAGGCATTTGGAAAATTAGTTGGAAGAGATTATACCGAAACGGTAGCACAAGAATATGATGTGCAGCAGAACGTATATCTTCAGCTTGTTGCGGGAAGCGTGACAAACATTAAGCCGGATCTGGTAATGGAAGCATTTTATCAGTATCTTGGTAAAGAATTATATGAATTTTCTTACCAGTATCACCGTTTTGATTTATATGCGGACGGGGATAAAGAAGGTGAGTTAATTTCATTAGGAGAGTTAGACCAGTAGATAGAAAGGGATTGACTATGGAGAAAGCAAGCCAGTTAGTGATTTTAAAAGAAGAACAGATTGTATATTCTCTATTAATGAATAAGAAGGAGCTCGTTCAGGTTAATGTGGAACAGGCTTCTCTTGATGGTACCCTTCTCGGAAATATTTATATTGGTAAAGTGAAAAACATTGTAAAAAATATCAATGCAGCATTTGTGGAAATCAGCGGAGGAAGAATGTGTTATCTTCCTCTGTCGAAACCACAATTTCCTATTTACTGTAATGGCAAGGCAAGAGACCATATTTGCATCGGAGATGAAATCATGGTGCAGATAGAACGTGAAAATGTGAAAACAAAATCACCTACCGTTACCTGTAATCTAAATATTACGGGAAAATATGTGGTTTTAACTCATGGCATTACGAAACTAGGAGTATCTGCAAAAATTGTTGCAAAAGAAGAGAGAGAACGTCTAAAATCCATTGTAGAGCCATTTCGTTCCGAAGAATATGGATTTGTCATCCGCACCAATAGTGAAGGTGTGGAGAAAGAAAGAATGGAACAGGAAATTAAGACGTTACAGTCTATGTATCAGAGAATTGTAACCCAGGCAGTTCATTTTACCAGGTTTTCACTAGTCGAAAAAGGTCTATCAAATTATTTATCAGATATTAGGGATTTTAACCAGTGTCAATTAGACGAAATTATTACCGATGATAAAGAAATCTATGAAGAAATCCATACATTTCTAACAAACTATCAGCCAGAAGATTTAAATAAATTAACATTCTATCAAGATTCTATGATTTCCATGAAGAATTTGTACTCCATAGAAACTAAGTTGCAGAAGGCGTTACAGAAACGTGTCTGGTTAAAGTCAGGCGGTTATCTTGTGATAGAGCCGACAGAAGCGTTGACTGTAATTGATGTCAATACTGGAAAGGCCGTAAAAGGCAGAAAAAATGAACAGGAAACATTTTATAAGATCAATAAGGAAGCGGCAGAAGAAATAGCAAAGCAGATTCGCCTACGAAATATGTCAGGAATTATTATTATTGATTTTATTGATTTAGAGGACGAAGAAAAACGCATTAGTCTTATGAATCAGTTAAGACATTTGTTTGCAAAAGATCCAGTAAAAACAGCTTTAATTGATATGACTAAGCTTAATTTAGTGGAGGTGACAAGAAAAAAAGTACGCAAACCTTTATGGGAACAGATAAAAACAAGGAGTGATGAGGATGGCAAAAGCAGTGAAAACCAATGCTTTAAGGATGCTTGATAAAGCAAAAATACCATATCGCACCATTGAATACGAAGTAGATGAGAATCATATCTGTGGCGAAGATGTGGCAATGAAGACGGGACTTCCATTAGAACAGGTGTTTAAAACAATTGTTCTAAAGGGAGAACGAAACGGCTATGTAGTATTCTGCCTGCCAGTCAATAAGGAACTGGATTTAAAGAAGGCAGCGGCAGCAATTAAGGACAAGCGAGTCGAATTAATTGCAGTCAAAGATTTATTAAAAATTACTGGTTACATCCGAGGGGGATGTTCGCCAGTTGGAATGAAAAAGAAATTTCCAACGTATATGGATTATACGGCAGAGCAGTTTGAAGAAATCAGTGTTAGTGCAGGCGTGCGCGGCTGTCAGATGATTGTCAATGCCAAACAGTTCATTGCGTTTACGGAAAGTACACTTGTAAACGTAACCGAAGATTAAAAACTTATTACAAAGGAAGAGGGAAGGATTCAGATGAAGGAAATGAATACATATGGGCATGCAGATAAAACTGCAGGACTTATGAAGCGCATGTCCATTATGTTATGTTTAATCGTATTACTTACAGTAGATGTATTAGGTGGAAAGGCAGTATCGGTAAATGCTGCCAGCAAGCTTAAAATCAGGTACTGTCAAAAAACAAGATATTACACAGGAACGAGATTAAGTGCAAGTCTAGATGGAAAAGGAGTTAACATGCATGGGACTACAGGTCTGGCACTGAAAAATAAAAAAGGGACAACCATATACATGTTGCCCGTAGCAGATGTGTTCAAAGATGACTGTGGAATTTCTTACTCTTATAAAAATCAGAAAATTACTTTAAAGAAATATGATATCACCGTAAGAATGACATTAAATAGTAAAACCGCTTATGTAAACGGCAGAAAGACACAACTAGAATACCCGCCAACAATGATTAAATTTTATAATGTTAATAAAACAAAACTTTATGTGCCAGCTCGGTTTGTAGCTACAACGTTTGGTTATGGCTATAGCTATTCCAAAACTTCAAGTACGGCTGCAAAAGTGAAGATGACTACACCATTTTATATTCGATACGATGAAAAATGGAAGTTATATAATAGAACAAAGGCAAATTTAACCTTTGACGACACAAAAGTTCCGGTTTCTAATATGAACTGTATTGTAATGGATAATGCATTCTACGTACAGGCAAGAGCATTTGCAAAATCACAAATTGGTGGAACGTATCAATACAGTCCAAGTAAGGGGACGGTAACAGTTTCTTATGGAGACAAGACTCTTTCTATGACAGTTGGCTCCAAAACAGCACAGTTAAATGGTAAAACAGTAACACTTAGCAGACCAGTAAGACTTGTTTTGAATGGTAAAACAAACGTAGAATATGTAATGCTTCCAATATCTAGTGTAGCTACAAGGTTAGGACTGAATTATAGTTATATCACTAAGACAAAAACTTGTGCATTAACTAGAAAAGATGGAGCATATTTCGAATGGACGGCACCAGAAAGTGAAGTTGACATCGTAGAAACTGTATCGGATGAAGGAGAAGAGGGTGTAATGGAAGTCCCATCTTCAACACGGACATCAACTGGATTTTATGTGATACAGGCAAAAGGAGAACGGTTTGGCAAAACGGATGTGATTACAGTAGATGGTTCCTTTGATGAAGACAATGTTGCTATTCAGGATAGTGGTAGTAAAATTATTGTGAAAATTCTAGACTGTGAAAATAAAGTACGTGATGAGAGCATTACATTAGAGCATCCCTACTTGTTAAAGAGTGCTTCTATAACACAAGATAAAGATGGCGATACAGTGCTTGAAATTGTGAAGAAAAGAGCAGATATAAACTATACGTTTTCTACTGAAGATGGATATGTTTGTATTACACTAACTAATGAAGTGCTGAAAAATGGTTATAAAATAGCAGTTGACGTTGGGCATGGAGCTTATACAGCAGGAAAACGTACTCCAAAGCTGTTAGAAAGTCTTGACTTTGACAAAGATGGTGTTATTGATGCAAAAAAAGGTACACAGATTCGGGAACATACGGCTAACGTAGGAGTTGGAAATTATGCAGTTGCTGCGTTGGAACGTTGCGGATTTGATGTATATAAAAGTGGGTTTGGAAGTGAAGACACACCACTGAAAACGAGACAAGCTAATATTAAGAATTCCAAGAGCGATTATTCCATAAGCATTCATTTTAATGCATATGGATCTGGCTTTAACAGTGCCAATGGAATAGAAGTATTTTCTCATCAGTATGCCTCCAATGCTAAGAATTCTCATTCTTTGGCACAAGCAATTCTAAATACAACCAGCAAAGGTACTCCACAGAAAAACCGTGGTGTCAACAGAGAGCATACATTTGCAATGTGTAATGCAAGCGCAATGAATACGAAAGGAAGTATTCTATTAGAATGTGCATTTATGACCAACTGGAACGAAGTGAAGAATATGATGGCAAGTACTGATTATTGGAAAGAGACTGGTGAAGAGATAGCGAAGGGATTTTGTAATTATCTTGGGGTAGAATATGTAGAACCCTACTAATTGAAAGGATGATAGGAAAATGGAACAGAACAGAGCCTGGGGGCTGAGCGGAGGAACACTAAAGATAATTGCACTGGTTACCATGATAATAGATCATGCAACCTATATATTTGTAGACTATGAAAGGAATCAGCCATTGTATCTGTTTGGCAGAGGAATTGGAAGACTTGCATTTCCAATCTATTGTTTTCTGATTGTAGAAGGATTTTATCATACTAGAAGTGTTCTAAAATACGCTTTCAGGCTGTTTCTGTTTGCCTTAATTTCAGAAATTCCGTTTGATTTGGCCTTTTATGGAACTATTTTCTATGGAGGTCATCAGAATGTATTTTTCACCTTGTTTCTAGGTGTTGTGATGATGTATCTGATTCAGACTGCTAGGACGAAGTTTTCTAAGGAGCAGGTAGTATTACAGACATTGGTTCTATTAGCTTCCTATGGGGTTGTGATTGCTGCAGCATTTTATCTGCAGGCAGATTATAGAATGAATGGACTTGTCCTGATTCTTCTTATGTTCATATTCCATGGCAAGAAAGCCAGTGTGGCAATTGTTGATGTGATGATGAACCTGTTAATGGGTGGTAAAATCCAGTATGCGGGTGCTCTTTCTGCAATTCCAATTAGTTTTTATAACGGTAAGAAGGGTATTTCGTTAAAGTATTTCTTCTATATAATATATCCGCTTCATTTGCTCTTGTTTTATTGGATTAACAATTTTATGCTATAAAAACTTCTAAATTAGAAAAAACTATTGACAAACTTAGAAATATGTGTTTAAATATCATAGTATGCCGCACAGCGAGGTTACAAGCTTGACTTATTTCGATAAGAAAACACCAAAGCTGGCGAGTAATTGAGTAGGAGGTGCCATATGTACGCAATTATTGCAACAGGTGGTAAACAGTACAAAGTTTCTGAAGGCGACGTTATTAACGTAGAAAAGCTTTCTGGTGAAGCTGGTGCAACTGTAAAATTTGATGACGTTTTAGCAGTAAACAAAGACGGTAAAGTTGTTGTTGGTAGTGATGTTAGCGGTGCTAGTGTTACAGCTTCCGTTGTAAAACAAGCTAAAGCTAAAAAAGTTGTTGTTTACAAGTATAAAAGAAAAACTGGTTATCATAAGAAAAACGGTCATAGACAACAGTACACACAGGTTAAGATCGAAAAAATCGAAGCTTAATTTTAATCAGGTAGCTGTATGATTAATATTACTGTATTCAGAGATGATAATGGTATTTGTAATGGATTTCAATGCATGGGTCATGCGGAATATGCAGACTACGGACAAGATATTGTCTGTGCAGCCGTTTCTGTGTTAGTTGTGAATACGATTAATTCAATCGAAGAATTTACTGACGATGCAATCGCATGTGAAGTAAAAGAAGAGAACGGCGATGTAAAGTTTGAATTTGCGGGTGACATCAGTAGTGAGTCCAAGCTACTCGTGGAATCAATGCTTCTTGGTTTAAGAGGTGTGGAACAAGAGTACGGAAAAGAATTTATTGTAATAGAAGATTAATTACTTATACTCGAGGAGGTGTAAGAGATGTTAAAGATGAACCTTCAGTTATTTGCTCATAAAAAAGGTGTTGGTTCTACTAAGAACGGTAGAGACTCTGAATCTAAGAGATTAGGTGCTAAAAGAGCAGATGGTCAATTTGTTTTAGCTGGTAATATTCTTTATAGACAACGTGGTACAAAGATTCATCCAGGTGTTAACGTAGGACGCGGTGGCGATGATACTTTATACGCATTAGTTGATGGAGTATTAAGATTTGAAAGAAAAGGTAGAGACAAAAAACAAGCTTCTGTATATCCAAGAGAAGCACAATAATTTTGTGGAAGCCAAGCCCCAAATTGTGAGAAATCATGTTTGGGGCTTTTCGTTTATTCGCTGTTTACTCTATAGGAAAGTTCTCTGCGAGCCCTTCCCTATAGAGCAAAAAAGCCCCTAAAAAACAGGGGCGGATGCACACGAATGGGGAAGGAAGTTAGTCGCAAAAAAACAGCGGCACCCATTCGGCGCGGCAAAGTGTGAGTTCCTTTTAGTTAACTTAAGCTGCGAGGGTGTGAGAAACTCACACTTTGATCTTGAATTGGCGAAGAATAGATGATGAAAAATAGTACATGCTAATAAATAATAGTGTGTTTATCAATATATAGAAAGAAACATATTCTTAGAAAAGAGGTTACTATGTTTGCAGATCATGCGAAAATATATATCCGCTCTGGTAAAGGTGGAGATGGACACGTAAGTTTCCGTCGTGAAAAATACGTTCCAGCAGGCGGCCCAGACGGTGGAGATGGCGGACGTGGTGGCGATTTGATATTTGAAGTAGATGATGGTATTAATACGCTAAACGATTTCCGTAACATTCGTAAATATGTTGCTGGTGATGGACAGCCAGGTGGTAAAAAGAGATGTCATGGTGCAGATGGTGCAGATAAGATTGTATATGTTCCTGCTGGAACCATTGTACGTGATGCAGCATCTGGAAAAGTCATTACGGACATGTCTTTTGATAATAGAAGAGAAGTAATTCTTCGCGGTGGAAAAGGTGGAAAAGGTAATATGAATTTTGCTACACCTACTATGCAGGCTCCAAAGTATGCACAGCCAGGACAGCCTTGCCAGGAGCTTGAAGTATTGCTTGAGTTAAAGGTAATCGCCGATGTAGGTCTAGTGGGATTCCCTAACGTTGGGAAGTCCACATTCTTATCCCGTGTTACCAATGCAAAACCAAAGATTGCAAATTATCACTTTACAACATTAAATCCGAATTTAGGAGTAGTTGACTTAGAAGGAACAGATGGTTTCGTAATCGCAGATATTCCTGGATTAATTGAAGGTGCTTCTGAAGGTATTGGTCTTGGACATGAATTCCTTCGCCATATTGAACGTACAAAAGTAATCATTCATATGGTAGACGCAGCTTCTGTTGAAGGAAGAGATCCAGTAGAAGATATCAAAATCATTAATGCAGAGTTAAGTGCGTATAGTGAAAAACTTACAAACCTGCCACAGGTAATCGCTGCCAATAAGACAGACGTATTCTATGGTGACCAGGGGGAAGAAGTCTTAGAAGCACTTCGTAAAGAGTTTGAACCACAAGGAATTCAGGTGTTCCCTATCTCTGCAGTAAGTGGTAAAGGTGTCAAAGAACTGTTATATCACGTTAAAGGAATGCTAAATGAAATCAAGACAGAACCAGTTGTATTTGAAAGAGAATTCTTCCCTGAATTTGATTTAAGCACAGAACCAGTTAAGGTTGAAAAGATAGAAGATGGATTATATTCTATCGAAGGTTCTCGTGTAGAAAGAATGCTTGGATACACGAACTTGGAGACAGAAAAAGGTTTTGCCTTCTTCCAGAGATTCCTTCGTGAAAATAATATTATTGAAGAACTTGAGAATCTTGGTATTCAAGAGGGAGATACGGTACAGATTTACGATCTTCATTTTGATTATTATAAATAGAATACAAAACAATGAAACTAGAACTTCTTTTTGGAATGCGGATGAGAACTGTCGATTATGTATCCAGGAAGACTACTAGAGTAAAACAAAATGTGGGGATATATTTCATATCCCCATTAAATATTAATTTTGCTATCATTTCTACAAACTGTAAGTTGTAGATTTCTTTTTTCCTATATTATAACTCTTTATTGCTTTTTTTTATCAAATATAATGCCAAAACTGCTGATACAATTCTTGCAATTACCGTACTCCACCAAATCATGATTTGACCTCCCAATAACGGTGGCAGAATCAACATTAAAATCAGCATTAGCACAGGTTCTATAAATGTGAGAATATATGAAAGTATGCTTTTTTCTGTTGCATAGAAGCCTGCTGTAGAAACCCTTGTAATTGCCACAAATGGAACTGATATCAGGAAAATAGGGATAATCTTCCCAGTATTGATATTCACTTCATCTGATGCCCCAAACAATGTTCCAATCTTCCATCTTGCTACAAACATCAGAACACATCCTACAATAGCAAGGAAAATAGCTAATGTATATGCCATCTTTCTTATTTCTTTCAAATCGGCTTCTCGTTTTTCTCCATAGTATTGGCTCATCAACGGCTGGCTTCCATCTCCAACCCCCTGCAGGACAAGATAAATGATGCAGATAATATATCCAATACAAGCATAGGTCGCGATTGCTTTTTCACCTCCATACTGTACGGAAAAACGATTTATAATGACAAGTGAAATATTAGGTGTCAGTGCAAGACCAAACGGTGCCAGTCCCACTTTAAATATAGAACTAACAAGTGATAATGCATAGTTCATGGATACTCTTACAAAGAAACATTTCTTATGAACAGAATAGATGATTGCGGTCAAAGCCGTGACTCCCTGTCCAATAATAGTTGCCAGTGCAGCCCCTTTTATACCATACCCATACACCCAGACCAATAAGAAATCCAATATGATATTCGTCACGAATCCTCCAACCATAGCTATCATCGCCATAAAGGATCCATTATAATTTCTCATAAGTGGGATTAATCCGGTTCCTAAAACCTGTAGTACCGCACCAAATGCAATAACCTTAATATATTCAACTCCGTAGCTTAATATTTTTTTCTGCATTCCCAATGCCACAAGAACAGGCTCTGCAAAGCAATAAATTATGATAGTTAATAATATGCTTGCAATTATCAGAAGCCACCACGATGTTGCAGCAAATTCTTCAGCTCTTTTCTTTTTATTCTCAGCTTTGCTGATGGAATAATAAACGGCTCCACCCATACCGATTCCAGTTCCAACTGCCTGAATTACTGCTACCACAGGATATGCCATGTTGATTGCTGAAAGTCCTGCATCACCTATTGTATTTCCAACAAAAAATCCATCAACAATTGCATAAATTCCAGAAAGTGCAAAAGCAATAATAGATGGAATGACAAATTTAAAAAATTCTGTTCTGTTATTCATTTATATTCTCTCCTTTGCGAAAAAGAACAATAAATCTTTCCATAATATCATTCATTTTAGTCACATTTTCCATTCCAAGTTTCTGCATGACAAATAGTTCTTTTTCTTGCAATTTTCCTATGATTTCATTGGCATATTCTTTCCCTGACTTTGTTAATTTTAATATTTTATTCCGTTTGTCTTCTGGCATAGATACTGCTTCAATAAATCCTCTTTGCATATAATCCTTTAAAATGGTATTTACGGTTTGCTTAGGAATCATCCATTTCTGACTGATAGACTTCTGCGTAAGCTCATCTTTTTCATCGTAGAATGAATATAATATTAGATACCCATTCATAGACAGCCCTTGCTCTTTGGACCATTCTTCATACATTAAATTGCATTCTCTCCATAAAGTGTAATAACGTTTCCACTCTAGTATCATTTTTTTATCCACTTTTTACCACCTTTCATTAGTCTGATTTCGGACTATTTTAGTATAGTCCGAAATCAGACTAATTGTCAAGTGAAATATTTATTTGAAGTTTAGATATTTATCTTCTGTAAAAAAATCATCTGTCGAATATGACCAATGCTTTATCTCGAACATTTGTTTTTATATACTAAGTTACTTCACATTCTATACACAATTCTTACATTTTTCTTACACAAATTTTAGATAAACTTAACATATGCTAAAAAACTTAAGAAAGCTTTTAGCTGTTTTGTGAGGAAAGACAAACAAGAAAACAGGAAAGGAGGAACACAATGGGAGACTTAAAGTTTCGTCATGAGACCAAACACTACATTACGTATACGGATTATCTGGCGATTCGAAGCCGATTAAAAGTAATTGCCTCTAGCGATACACATGCAGATGAAAATGGTTTTTACTTGATTCGAAGCTTGTATTTTGATAACTATAACGATAAGGCACTAAAAGAAAAAGTATACGGATACACCAACAGAGAAAAGTTCAGAATTCGTTATTACAATGGAGATGATTCCTTTATTCATCTAGAGAAGAAAAGCAAGATGAATGGTCTATGCAATAAATTATCCGCTTCCATTACCAAAGAGCAGGTTGAGCAAATCATTGCAGGGAATATCGAATTCTTAAAAGAAAGCAAACAGCCATTATTCATTGACTTGTACACTAAGATGAAGGAACAGTGTTTAAAACCAAGAGTCATAGTAGATTATTTACGAGAACCATTCATCTACAATCCAGGCAATGTCCGTATCACCTTTGATACAAAGATAAAAAGTGGTCTTTACAGCAAAGATTTCTTTAATATTAGTGTGCCAACCATTGATGCAACCGATAAAGGGCAGCTTTTAATGGAAGTAAAGTATGATGCATTCTTGCCAGAACTGATACAAATGGCAATACAGGTAAATGAGCGACCGAAAACTTCATTTTCAAAATATGAAGCTTGTCGCAGATTTGGATAAATAAGATAAATAGGAAAGGATGATGAAAATGATGTTTTTGGCAACAGGCACTACAACTTTTTCAGATATTTTTAAATCAAATTATATAGACAATATTACTTCTTTTAACCTGCTGGATACTGTGTTAGCAATGTTTCTTGCATTTGCAATCGGTTTCCTTATTAATTTTGTTTACAGAAAAACCTTTAATGGAGTTATGTATTCTTCCAGTTTTGGAGCTTCATTAGTAGCAATGTGTGTTACCACAACATTTGTAATTTTAGCAGTAACCAGTAACGTTGTATTATCACTTGGTATGGTAGGTGCGTTATCTATCGTTCGTTTTCGTACCGCTGTCAAAGAACCTATTGAAATCTGTTATCTATTCTGGGCAATTGCAGCAGGAATTGTAATTGGCGCAGGAATGTTTCCATTAGCCGTATTTGGTTCTGTCATTATTGGAATTATTTTAGTCATCTTTATGAACAAAAAGACATCTGACAATCCATACATTTTAGTAATCAACTGCGAAAATGATGCAGCAGAGAAAAATGCAATGAGTTATATTAAGGGTCAAGTGAAAAAAACAGTAGTGAAATCGAAAACAGTTTCCAAAACAGGAATTGAACTGACTTTAGAGATTCGACTAAAGGATGAGACAACAGATTTTGTAAACCAGATCTCTTCCATCAAACAAGTGAATAATGCGGTATTAGTAAGCTACAATGGGGATTATATGTCATAAAGAAATCAGGAAAGGTTGGATACTATGAAGAAGGAAAAAATGTGGAATCGCGCAACTGTAGTGCTGATTGCTCTAGCCTTAGTAATTACTTCTGTTTTAGCCTATTGTCCCCAAATGCTACATTCCAATCAGTCGTCAGTGTTATATGCTTCCAGTGTATTTGATAAAAGTAAAATCATGGATGTAAACATCATTATGGATGATAAAGACTGGGATGATATGCTTAAAAATGCCACAAAAGAAGAGTATTATGCTTGTGATATCGAGATTAATGGAACCAGATATTATGACGTAGGAATCAGACCAAAGGGAAATACAAGTTTGACTTCTATTGCAGCAGATGACACAACAGATCGTTTTAGTTTCAAAGTGGAGTTTGACCATTTTAAGAATGGACAGACAATGGACGGTTTAGATAAGCTGTGCCTTAACAACATTATGTCAGATTCAACCTATATGAAAGAGTATATTACATACGATATCCTTTCGTATTTAGGTGTAAATTCTTCTTTATATTCCTATGCTGCTATTAATAGAAATGGAAAGTACTGGGGACTTTATCTTGCCTTTGAAGGAATTGAAGAGTCATTCTTACAAAGAAATTATAACAGTACAAGTGGTAATCTCTACAAGCCAGAAACCATGGGTGGAGGTGGAAAAGAGGGTGGTCAGGGACCACAAAACCAGCCAGGAGCCCAGCCAGCACCAGATAATAAAGCAGATAATCAAAAAGGAGCCCAGCCAGCACCAGATAATAAGGAAGACAACCAGCCAGAAACTCTTCCGGCTCCAGATAACCAAGATGGAAAGGAAATTAAAGGTCCAGGAGGTGGAATGGGAAGCGATCTAGCATATACTGATGACAATTACGAAAGTTATGATGTAATATGGGATAGCTCTATTTTAGGTGAAGTTTCAGATTCCGATAAACAAAGAGTGATTACGGCATTAAAACACATATCCAATAAAGAAAATGTGGAAGATTATCTGGACGTAGACCAGATGCTTCGTTATATTGCTGCAAACGTAGTTGTCCTAAATGACGATAGCTATTTCGGAAATATGCTTCACAACTATTATTTATACGAAAATAATGGTGTATTATCCATGCTTCCATGGGACTATAATTTAGCCTTTGGAGCATTCGAAATGGGAGGTAACAATGATGCTACCAGTCTCATAAACCGTGCAATTGATGATGTGGTTTCCAATGGTAAATTAGAAGAAAGACCATTTTTAGCAGCGGCACTTTCAACAGAAGAGTATAAGAAACAATATCATAATTACCTTAAGAATCTAATTGACGGCTATTTTGAAAGTGGAACATTTGAAACAACAGTGCAGCAACTGAAGAAAATGATTTCTTCTTATGTAAAAACAGACCCAACTGCATTTTATACTTATGATGAGTTTGAAACAGGTGTGGAAACCTTGATTAAGTTTGCAAATGCTAGAGTGGAAAGTATTAAGAAGCAGTTAAGTGGTGAAATACCAGCAACAGCAGCAGATAGAAATGACGACGGATATACGCTGGTGGATGGTTCTGATATTACCGTCTCAGATATGGGAACTTTTATGGGCGGTAAAGGTGGTCCAGAAGGAATGCCAGATCAAAAGCAAGAAGAAATGCAGTCACAGCAAGGAGAACAGGTGCAAAACCAAGAAGGAACACAGACACCACAAGGAGAGCAAGGTCAGGACCAAGAAGAAATGCAGCCACCAGAGGGAATGCAGGGTCAAAATCAAGAAGGAATGCAGCCGCCAGAAGGAATGCAGGGTCAAAATCAAGAAGGAATGCAGCCGCCAGAGGGAATGCAGGGTCAAAATCAAGAAGGAATGCAGCCGCCAGAAGGAATGCAGGGTCAAAATCAAGAAGGAATGCAGCCGCCAGAAGGAATGGGTACAGGTGCGAATAAGGAAAAACAGAAACAGGCAGTGAAAATTCTTGGTATTTCAGTAGTCGTGCTTCTAGGAGCATTCTTATTCCTAAGAGTGTATAAACGACGAAAATATATTGCAAAATAGAGAAAAGAGAAGGAAGTAGATGGAATAGTCCACCTGCTTCTTTTCCATTGCAAAATTTTCGTTGTTGAAAAAAGTCAAATGTAATGTTAGAATAACATATTATGTGATTTAAGCGAAAGCTTGAGAAAAGAGGTTAATATGACAAGTAAGCAAAGAGCATATTTAAAAGGACTAGCAATGAACATTGATCCAATTTTTCAGATTGGTAAATCAAGCCTTACTCCAGAAGTGACCGAAGCGGTTGCAGAGGCACTAGAGGCAAGAGAATTAATTAAAATCAGTGTTTTAAAGAATTGTATAGATGATCCAAGAAGTATTGCAGAAGTAATGGCAGAACGTACAAAATCAGAAGTTGTACAAGTAATTGGTAAAAAGATTGTTTTATATAAAGAATCTAAAAATAAGAAAAAAATACAGTTACCATAAGGGTGTGAGTCTGTGGACCAAAAGAATCGAGTTGGGATTATGGGTGGAACCTTTAATCCAATTCATTTAGGACATTTAATGACTGGTGAATGTGCATATGAACAATTTGAATTAGATAAAGTGCTGTTTATGCCATCTAAGACACCACCGCATAAAACCATACAGGAGCATATATCTGCGGATGACCGAGCTTCTATGGTTAAGCTGGCGATTGCAGGCAATCCTCATTTTGCATTTTCAGGAATGGAATTGGAGCGAAGTGGTGTTACGTATACAGTAGATACTTTACGTGAGTTACATCAAATACATCCATATTGCGAATACTATTTTATCATTGGAGCCGATTCTTTGTTCGATTTTTCAAAATGGAGAGAGCCAGAAGCAATTTTAAAGCTAGCAACAGTGTTAGTGGCATCTCGTTATGGAATAGCGAAGGATAAACTGAAGGAACAGGCTGCTACGTTACAGCAGGAATACGGTGGAACCATTCAGATTGTGGACATGCCTACAATCGAGTTTTCTTCTAGCGAAATTCGCGCTAGGAAAAAAGAAGGCAAGAATGTAAGGTATTATGTAGATGAGAAAGTTCGTATTTATATAGAAGAACATGAATTATACCGAGGATAATATCAAGGATAAGGAAAGGAACTGCTTTTTATGAAAGATGAATTCATAAATCAGATAATGAAAGACTTGCAGGAAAGCTTGCCAGCAAAAAGGTACAAGCATACATTAGGAGTTGCTTACACCGCAGCTTCTTTGGCAATGTGTCATGAATATGATATGAATGATGCCTTTTTAGCAGGGCTTTTACATGATAATGCAAAATATTATAGTGATGAAGCCATGGTTAATGTCTGTATGGAACATGCCTTGCCAGTGAGTGATGTAGAAAGAAGAAATCCTTATCTGCTTCATGGAAAAGTAGGAGCAAAAATTGCAGAAGAAAAATATAATATTACGAAGAAAGACATTTTGAATGCGATTACCTATCATACAACAGGCCGTCCAAATATGTCTCTCTTAGAACAGATTATATTTGTTGCAGATTATATGGAACCAGGCAGAAAGAAAATAAATGGATTGGATGAAGTGCGTTATCTGGCCTTTCACGATTTAGAGGGTTGTGTGGTAACGATTTTAAGAAATACAATCGATTATCTTAAGTCAGAAAAAGAGAAAGAGATAGATTCCACAACTCTTGAGACATACCAGTATTACACCACACATGGAAAGGAGAATTAGAATGGATAATTCAAAACTAATGGCAAAATTAGCCTATATGGCATTAGAAGATAAAAAAGGTGAGGATATCAAAGTTATCAAAGTAGATGAGATTTCTGTATTGGCAGACTATTTTATTATTTCAAATGGTACAAATACCTCTCAGGTACAGGCGTTAGTAGACAGCGTAGAAGAAAAGCTCGGAAAAGAAGGGTTTCACCCGCAGAGGATCGAAGGTATTGGTAATAGCAGTTGGGTTCTTATGGATTACGGCGATATTATCGTGCATATATTCTCTCAGGAAGACAGATTGTTTTATGATTTAGAAAGAATCTGGAGAGACGGAATTGATATTTCTCGAGAAGATTTAGGGATATAAGCTAAGAATTTATACTGTAGACAAGTAATCACACCATTCTGGTGGGGTTACTTGTCTTTTTTTAACTTATAGGAAAGTGCTCTGGGAGTCCTTCCCTATAAGTTAAAAAGCCTCTAAAAAACAGGGGGCTGGATACACACGAACGGGTAAGGAAGCTAGTCACTTAAGAACAGCAACACCCGTTCGGCACGACAAAGTGCCTTCTCACTCAAGATTGAGTGGCAGGAGAGTTGAGAGTGTCGAAGACACTTTGTTCTGAAAAATGGTTCTAGGAATTGTGGTTCTTAGAACCATTTTGACTACAAATAGGTCTGGATGAAGATGAAGAAGGACCCTATAAAAGAGGTAGACTTGTCTAGTGCAGAAAAAAAGATGCAAAAATCTGTATTAACTGTAGAAAAGAATTATAATTCAGCCTTAGCAAATGGCAAAGACAGTTATAAGAAACTGATACTAAAAAAGGATGTCGTAAAGCAAAGCCTGGAACAGTTTAAAACGCAGGTTGACGCTTATAATCCTTTTGTGGATACAAGGGGAGCTTCCTATGTGACAGCAGGTGTAGAAAGCTTAAAACAGGAAGTACAAAGCTGTAATGAGGATATTGTAAGTAAAAGGAAACAGCTTAATGATAATATTGTTGAGGAAATAAATCAATATGCTGACAATAATCAGATAAAATTGAATACACAACACAAAGAAATTCAATCGGGCATTCAGACAACAGTAGTATCGGAACTGCAAAAATCCATAGATACATATAAGGTTTATATATGTTATTCCCAGACAGATTTACAAATGTAATACAGGGTGGACTAATAAATCAGATAACAGAACGAAATAAAGTATTACATGGAGAAATAATCACTGGAATGCAGGCCTTTGTAAAAGAGCAGCACTCCTACCAGAAGAGTCTGGATCAATTTGATCCGTTTTCCTTTGTAGATAAGGAACAGATAAAAACAGATCTTGAAGCAATAGGTACAGAGTTATCAAATGCTACACTAAATGCCAATCAAACAAGTGATGAGTACCGAGCTTATGTAACAGATGTGATTTCGCTGGCAAATGAAAATATAAGCTGTTTACAGGGAGATATGACAAAAGCGAGCAAAAAAACTGAGAAGAATGTTTCTAATATGTTAATTCAGATTCAGGGAAAACGACTAAAAAACAGCGATACGAATGTTTCGCTTCTGAAAGGTTTTACTGGAAAACTTGGTTTTACAAGAGTTGGAGAACTGCCACATCGTGAGGCATATCAATTCATTATTAACCCTATTCGATATGAAATAAGGTGATAATATGATTTCGTGATGAAATCGTACCAATCATAAATAAATTTAAGGAGGAAATGATTATGGCAGCAAATTCACAATTAAGCATGACATATGCTGATATGGAAAAGGAGATTGCAAAACTGAAAAACTTTATGTCTACTTTTGAAACAACTACATCCAAGATGACAAGCAGTGTAAATATGTTATGTGACAACTGGAAGGCACAGGCAAGTCCAGTGTATAGAGCAGATTATACAAAACTTGCTAAAAACTTTACCCAAACAAAGACTGTAGTTGATCAGCTTATTAAATCTACAGAAAAATATATAGCTGATATGCAGAAACTGGATCAAGCTTATTCCAAAAGCAAAGTTCAGTAAGCTAGTAATAAGCTTTTGAGAATTCAGATGTATTCATAAGGTGGTTGATTATCAGCCACCTTTTGTAAAATGTGGAGGGAATAACATTGATGATAACAATTTCACAAGGTCAAACGTGCTATGACATAAAGGTCAATCAAGATAATACTGTCAAAGAAGTATTGAAAAAGAAAGAGAATATAACTATCATACAAAACCTGTTTCAGATGGATTCAGAAACGGTGTCAGTAGATTTAACATATAGAGAATTGTTGTTTGCAAAACCAATGGTAATTGAAAAAAAGCAAAGCTATCAAATAAGCCTGAATCCTGAGAATATTTTTTATGATATACATAACCGAGTATTCTTGATGGAGCGAGATGTTTATGGTAGAGGAGAAGAGTATAGCGAAGAAAAATTTCTTATGCAGTACAAATCACTGATTGGATATGCATTACAAAATCGTTACTCGTTTGCAGATTATTTTGAAGGTGGCATTGATCTGCTACGAAAAGACAAATTTTTAGCACAAATTGCAGATTTATCCACTGTAGAAGAAGTAATCGCATGTATGTATGAGGAATATAAAAAACTTGTGGAACATGACAAGAAGACAAAAGTTCTTGTTAATAAGAAAACATATAGAAGAAAACGGATTCTATTAGGATTTACAAGTGGTCTTCTGGGACTGTCAATTGTATGGATTGGATTTACTTTATTTTATACTAGACCGTATGAAAATGCAGTAATGAATGCTAACCGAAATTATCTTGAAAAGAATTATAGTGGAGTCATAGATAGTTTTCAAAAAATCAAATTAGAACGGTTAAGTGTACCAGATAAATATATTTTAGCCAATTCCTATATCCAGTGTGAAAACTTGACGGGGGAACAGAAAGAGAATATTATGAATGCCCTTTCTTTGGAAACAAATGAAAAGGTTTTGGATTACTGGATTTCATTAGGAAAACTGGATGTTAAAATGGCAGAAGATATTGCTCAGCAAGTTTCAGACAATGATTTGCTCCTGTATGCATACCTAAAAGAAAAAAGTATTGTGGAAGAAGATACTGCTTTAAGTGGAAATGAGAAAGAAACAACATTAGAAGGACTGCAAGGCAAAATTGACAAGTTAATGGAACTTCTAAAGAATCCAGAAAAAGTGGATGAAGATAAAGATTCAGAAGCGGTTTCTGAAAAACAGCCTAAGGAAGAAGATACAGGTTCACTAGATGATATTGTCGATACGAAGTCTTAATACAAGTGGAAGGAATAACAAATATGGAAAGAGAGCAGATTGAAAAAACATACGAGCGAAAACATCAGATTACAATTGGAAATCCGGCAGATGATATTTACATTGCTGGAAGCACAACGCAACTTGTCATAAAAGGAAATTCCTTTCATGTATATTCTTGCGATTCAGAGAGCAGATGGGATGGACAGCCACTTGGGGCAGGACAGGATTATGAGCTGAAAGAAGATGCATGTCTTTGCCTGGGACCATGTCAGATCGTTTTCTTAGAAAATATGTTGCTGGTTTATGGAACCAAAGAATTTTATCAGACAACCTTATTAGAAGTCCAGGCAGATCATTTTGAATTTGAGGGATTTCCCAATTACACTCGTTCTCCTCGAATCATAAAGAAAGTTCCAACGGATAAGATTCTAATTCAAAAACCAGGTGAAAAGGCATCTATGACTAAGACTAGCCTTATAGAGATGATTGTACCACCATTGTTGATGACGGGAATTACTGTGGGAATCGGTATCTTTATGAAGATGGGGGCATTTATGATTTTATCCGATCTTACCACTGTTATGACGCTGATTTTTACAGTGACAAAGTATTTTCAGGATAGAAAAGACTGTAAGAAAAAAAATGCGAAAAGAGCTGAACGGTACGAAGAGTATCTTCTGGATGTCAGAAAGCAATTAAATGAGGCAAATGTGCAGGAATTAGAAGCCTGGAACTACAATTATCCAAAAATAAATCAAATTGAAAAATTAATTCGGGAGTACAGTCCAAGAATTTACGAAAGAAGTATTCAGGATGATGATTTCCTTACTGTTTCAGTTGGTTATGCGAATGCAGCAGTTAGCTTTCAGATTGAAACAGAAGGAAATGAGCTGGATGAAGAAGATGATGAGTTGATCAAAGAAGGGCAACAGTTAAACCAAGTTCCATGGGTACGATGAATTAACTGGTTTCATTAAGAAGGCAAATTATGGTCTTGTACTGGGCGATCAGGGAATGGCAGAAATTTTCCCAATGTCCTATTCTGATACGGTAGAGTTTGGAAGAGGATTTTTGTTTCGTAATGGAAGCAAGGCGGAAGTTATGTTACCAGAATGTTAAGACAACGAAAGTTTTTGAATAAAAGAGCACAGACAAGAAAGGAGATATTATGGAAAAGCAACTAAAAAACAAACGTACCGAATTAACAAAATCCCTGTTACGGGATTATATGAAAAACAATCAGGTGTTACAAAAGGATCAGGCAGGCTTTCTGTATGAAGTAGCAGCAGATTCCATACAGGATAATACAACTCTTACACAACTGTATATTGCCATCCGAAACCAGTCAGACACATTTTCTGACAATACAGGGAGGCTTCAATACAAAATGAAGGACGGTACGGTCATACTTACCTACAAAAATGTACAGCAGAAATTTGAGGAGGCTATGCTGCTGATGAACACCATTAGTGACTTGATAGAATTGACGGAACTATCTTACCGTTAGGAAGTCTAGTTCAGTTAAGGAAGCAGGAGGTCATTTTAGAAAAAAATATTCATATGGCAGGATTTCGGGAACAGGAGGTAGAACATGAGTGCTGATTTGGAACTGGATTTTGTAAGCCTACAAAGTGAAATTGAAAAACTGGACAAAGCAATCAAACGATTTGAACCGTATTCCAAAGGATTTATCGACAGTACCTTGAAAAACTTTGAAGGATTCAATTCTGATTTATATTTTTATCTATTTATCACTTGCTATTTCTCCCCAAATAAGATAAAATTATAATCGGCAGAAAATTGGTTTTACTTTTAACCAATAAGAAAATCCGCACTAATTTTGCGGTAGCTTATTGTCAATATAAAATACAAATGGAGGGCTGAAAATGAGTAACACAGCACAAACGTCAGCAATGGAAAGAATCAATTTATTGTTAGACGACAATAGTTTTGTTGAAATTGGTGCCCAAGTCACAAAGAGAAGTACCGATTTTAACTTACAAGGAAAATCAGTTCCTGGAGATGGCGTCATCACCGGTTATGGTGTGATTGATGGAAACATAGTATATGTTTACAGCCAGGATGCCAGTGCATTAGGAGGCTCAATTGGCGAAATGCATGCCAAGAAGATTGCAAATATTTATGACTTAGCACTAAAAACAGGCGCACCAGTAATTGGATTAGTTGACTGTGCAGGTTTGAGATTGCAGGAAGCGACAGATGCCCTAGCAGGTTTCGGAACACTTTACTTAAAACAAACAATGGCTTCTGGTGTCGTTCCACAGATAACAGCCGTATTCGGTTCTTGCGGTGGTGGTTCAGCAATTTCTGCTTCATTAAGCGATTTCACTTTTATGGCAGAGAAAGGTTCTAAGTTATTTGTGAATTCACCTAATACATTAGAAGGCAATTACACTGAAAAATGTGATACAAGCGCTGCAAGTTTTAAAGCAGAGTCAGGAATGGCTGATTTTGTAGAAGAAGATGAAACAGCAGTACTAAATCAGATTCGTACTTTAGTTAGCATTTTGCCATGCAACAACGAAGATGATGACTCATTTGAAGAATGTACAGACGATTTAAACCGCCTTACATATTTAGCAGAATCAAAAGACAGTGCGAAAGCATTAGCAGACATTTCCGATGATAATTTCTTTATGGAAGTAAAGAAAGCATATGCAAAGGAAATGGTTACAGGATTTATCCGTTTAAATGGAATGACGGTAGGTGCTGTTGCGAATCGCGGTGCTCTTATGAACGACGAAGGAAAAGTTACAGAGAAATTTGATGGAACACTTACAACAAAGGGATGTCAGAAAGCAGCCCAGTTTGTAAACTTCTGTGATGCATTTAACATTCCAGTTCTTACTTTAACAGATGTTGCAGGCTATAAAGCATGTACTTGTGAAGAAAAGACAATTGCAAAAGCAGTTGCTGCATTAACATATGCTTTCTCTAATGCTTCTGTTCCTAAAGTTAACGTTGTTACAGGTAAAGCAATGGGAAGTGCTTATATTACAATGAATTCGAAACACATCGGAGCAGATATGGTATTTGCTTTTGAAAATGCAAAAATCGGAATGATGGATGCAAAAGAAGCAGTTAAAATCATGTATGCAGACGAATTAAAAGATAAAAAGGATCAGGCTTCCTTTATCAGTGAAAAGGCAAGTGAATATGAATCCTTACAGTCTAGTGCGCAGGCAGCAGCAAGCCGTGGTTATGTTGATGCTGTGATTACACCAGCAGATGCTAGAAAAAATCTGGTTTATGCATTCGAAATGCTATTCACAAAAAGAGAGAACCGTCCAAGCAAAAAGCATGGTACGGTTTAGAATGAGGTGATCAGAATGAAAAAGAAACTTATGTTACTTTTATCTTTGGTTCTTTGTATGGCTTTTGTGGTAGGATGTGCTAAAACCAGTAATGATGAAGAGGCTACGTTAACAGATGATGCGAAAAGGATAATTGAGACTAACATGACACAAAATTTTGAGACATGGGTCGGTTTTGATTTCGCTTCTATTTATGAAGACAAGCAATATGACAAAGAGACACGTGCACAGTATAAAACCTGGGCTGAGTTAAGAGATAAACTTGGCGATATGACAAGCCAGACAGAACCATCACTTGGCAAACCAGTGCTTAATGAAGATACTGAGCAATATAATCTTACAGCAACCATGTATGGAGAATTTACCAAAGGTAAAATTAAGTTTACAATGCAGTTTGATATGAATGGTACTGTTGTATCTGGTACTACTGTTCAGGTTCAAGAAGTAGAGCCAAAATCAGAGCTTATGTCGAAAGCATTGTTAAATACATTAATGGGCATGGGAACCGTGTTCGTTATCTTAATTTTAATCAGTCTTGTTATCAGCTGTTTTGGTTTAATCAACAAACAGCAGGCGAAAAAGAATGCTGCACAAAAGGAGAACCAGCCAGTATCTGTGGCACCAGCAGCAATGGCTCCAGTGGAAACTGAACCAGAAGATGTTACCGATGATTTAGAATTAGTAGCTGTTATTACTGCCGCAATTATGGCATCTATGGGAGAGGAAGCACCGGCAGAAGGTCTGGTTGTACGTTCTATAAAAAAACGCAATGCAAGTAAATGGAAAAATGCTTAAGAAGTATTCATAGAAATTGGAGGAAAAAACGATGAAAACATATACAATTACAGTGAACGGAAATGTTTATGATGTTACAGTAGAAGAAGGCGGACAGGGTAGTGCACCAGCAGCAGCTCCGAAAGCAGCAGCAAAACCAGTGGCAGCTCCTAAAGCTGCTCCAGCGCCAAAGGCAGCACCAGCAGGCACTCAGGGCGGTGTTAAAGTAAATTCCCCAATGCCAGGTAAAATCCTTGGTGTGAAAGCAAACCCAGGCCAAGCAGTGAAAAGAGGAGAGGTTCTTTTAATCCTTGAAGCTATGAAGATGGAAAATGAAGTAGTAGCACCAAGTGATGGAACTGTTGCAAGCATCAATGTTTCTGTTGGTGACATGGTTGAGTCTGGAGATGTATTAGCTACATTAAATTAAGCATCTTACAAATGGGTATTCCCGAAACTATAACTGGGAGGTTAGAAACAAGATGGATTATGTGTTAAATACGCTGGATAACCTTTTACAACAGACAGCATTTACGTCCTTAAGCTGGGGAAACTATTTGATGATTGTTGTTGCGTGTATCTTTTTGTATCTGGCGATTAAAAAAGGATATGAACCATTGCTTTTAGTACCAATTGCATTTGGTATGTTATTAGTAAATATGTATCCGGATATTATAAAAGAGGGCGGTTTGCTTCATTATTTCTATAAACTGGACGAATGGAGTATCCTTCCTTCACTTATTTTCTTAGGAGTAGGTGCAATGACAGATTTTGGTCCTTTAATTGCCAATCCTATGAGCTTTTTACTTGGAGCTGCAGCACAGTTCGGTATTTTTGCAGCTTACTTAACAGCTATTGGCTTGAACTTCAATAACAAAGCGGCTGCCGCAATTTCTATTATTGGCGGTGCAGACGGTCCTACTTCCATTTTCCTTGCAGGAAAATTAGGACAGACTGAATATATGGGACCAATCGCAGTAGCGGCATATTCTTATATGTCTCTTGTTCCAATTATTCAGCCACCAATTATGAAACTTTTAACGACTAAAAAAGAACGTGAAATTAAAATGGAACAGTTACGTCCTGTATCAAAACTTGAGAAAATCTTATTCCCAATCGTAGTTACAATCGTAGTTGTTATGATTCTTCCTACTACAGCACCATTGGTTGGTATGTTAATGTTAGGTAATTTATTCAAAGAATCAGGCGTTGTAAAACAATTAGCAGAGACAGCATCCAATGCAATGATGTACATCGTAGTTATTTTGCTTGGTACTTCAGTTGGTGCAACAACAAGTGCTGAAGCATTCTTAAAAGTAACAACACTTAAAATTGTTGTATTAGGTTTAATTGCATTTGCAATTGGTACTGCAGCAGGTGTATTATTTGGTAAATTAATGTGTTATCTAACACATGGAAAAGTAAATCCTTTAATTGGTTCTGCTGGTGTATCTGCAGTACCTATGGCAGCACGTGTATCACAGAAAGTTGGTTCTGAAGCAGATCCAACAAACTTCTTATTAATGCATGCTATGGGACCTAACGTTGCCGGAGTTATCGGTACAGCAGTTGCGGCTGGTGTATTTATGGCGATATTCGGTGTATAAGAAATAGGAACTTCTTAAGTTAATAGAAGTGCTAATCAGATAAAAGGATCTGAAAACCATTAAGGAGGGTAATAAAATGGCTGTAGAAAAGAAGCCCGTTAAAATTACGGAAACGATATTACGTGATGCGCATCAGTCTTTGATCGCAACAAGAATGACAACAGAGCAGATGTTGCCTATTATAGACAAGATGGATAAAGTAGGATATCATTCAGTAGAGTGCTGGGGTGGTGCTACATTTGATGCATCTTTAAGATTCTTAAAAGAAGATCCATGGGAAAGACTTAGAAAATTAAGAGCTGGATTTAAAAATACAAAACTTCAGATGTTATTCAGAGGTCAGAATATCTTAGGTTACCGTCATTATGCAGATGATGTTGTAGAATACTTTGTTCAGAAGTCAATTGCAAACGGTATTGATATCATTCGTATCTTTGACTGTTTAAATGACTTAAGAAACCTTGAAACTGCTGTGAAAGCTGCTAATAAGGAAAAAGGACATGCACAAATTGCTTTAAGTTATACATTAGGCGATGCTTATACTTTGGACTATTGGACAAAGAAAGCAAAAGATATCGAATCCATGGGTGCAGATTCTATCTGCATCAAAGATATGGCAGGTCTTTTAGTTCCTAGTAAAGCTACAGAATTAGTAACAGAATTGAAGAAAGCGGTTAAAATTCCAATTCAGTTACATACACATTACACATCTGGTGTTGCATCTATGACCTATATGAAAGCTGTAGAAGCAGGATGTGATGTAATTGATACTGCAATGTCTCCATTTGCTATGGGTACAAGCCAGCCAGCTACAGAAGTTATGGTAGAAGCATTCAAAGGTACAGAATTTGATACTGGCTTCGATCAGAACTTATTAGCTGAAATTGCAGACTACTTCAGACCAATGCGTGACGATGCTTTAGCTAGCGGACTAATGAATCCAAAGGTTATGGGTGTTGATATTAAGACTTTATTATATCAAGTACCAGGTGGAATGTTATCCAACATGGTTTCCCAGTTAAAGGAACAGCATGCAGAGGATAAATATTATGAAGTTTTAAAAGAAATCCCTCGTGTACGTAAAGACCTTGGTGAGCCACCACTAGTTACACCATCATCTCAGATTGTTGGTACGCAGGCAGTATTGAACGTTGTTATGGGCGAAAGATACAAGATGATGACAAAAGAAACAAAAGCTGTGTTACACGGTGATTATGGTCAGACTGCAAAACCATTTAATAAAGAAGTGCAGAAGAAAGCACTTGGCAATGAAAAACCAATTACATGTCGTCCAGCTGACTTATTGAAGCCAGAGTTAGATAAGATTAGAAGCGAAATGAATCCTGAGTGGATTGAGCAGGACGAAGATGTATTATCATATGCATTGTTCCCACAAGTTGCAACCGAGTTCTTTAAATACAGAGAAGCTCAAAAAACGAAAGTGGATTCAAAAGAAGCTGATACAAAGAACGGTGCTTATCCAGTGTAAGATAAATGTAAGAGGAAGTCGTGATAAAATCGCGGCTTCTTTTTTTCTTACATTATATAAAATTTGCGAACCATTAATTACCACTAAATTTCGCTTGCATTTACGCATAAAACTAGATAAAATAGATCATACTTTTTGTTTTGGCACTTTAGTGAATTAATGCGATGATTGTATAAATGTCCATAGTGATAAAACATATAAGTCGGAGGTAATTATGGAGAATAACAAACAAGAGTTTAAACCATTCGTTTCAGCAGATAAGAATATTCCTGAATTAACGTTTACATCTGTTCTTTTGGGTATAATCTTAGCTGTTGTATTTGGAGCGGCTAATGCGTACTTAGGATTACGTGTAGGTATGACTGTTTCTGCATCTATTCCAGCAGCGGTTATCTCTATGGGCGTGATGCGTTTTATTTTAAAAAGAGATTCTGTTTTAGAGAATAATATGGTTCAGACAATTGGTTCAGCAGGTGAGTCGGTTGCAGCTGGAGCTATCTTTACAATTCCGGTTCTTTTTATGTGGGCAAGTGAATACGGTAAAACTGCTCCTTCTTTAATAGAAATCACATTAATTGCAGTTCTTGGTGGTTTGCTGGGTATTTTGTTTATGGTTCCGTTACGAAAAGCCTTAATCGTGAAAGAACATGGTACATTGCCTTATCCTGAAGGAACTGCTTGTTCAGAAGTTCTTTTAGCTGGTGAAGAAGGTGGTGCTTCCGCATCCACAGTATTCTGGGGTCTAGGTATCGCTAGTATTTATAAGTTTATCACAGATGGAATTAAATTATTCCCAAGTGAAGTAGATTTCTCTTTTAAAAAATTTAAAGGAGCAGGATTTGGAGTAGACGTACTTCCGGCATTAGTAAGTGTTGGTTATATCTGCGGAGTTAAAATTTCCACTGTTATGTTTGCTGGTGGTGTATTAGGCTGGTTTGTATTAATGCCCCTTATTGCAATGTTTGGTGGAGATATGGTGCTATTCCCAGGTACAACACCAATTGGTACAATGGATACTTGGTTAATCTGGAAGAGTTATATCAAATACATCGGTGCAGGGGCAGTTGCTGCAGGTGGTATTATCAGTTTGATTAAGTCATTGCCTCTTATTGTATCTACTTTTGGTAAAGCAATGAAAGATTACAAAAATAAAGATTTTGGTGATAGTTCTGTAAGAACAGATGCAGACTTGCCAATGAAACATATATTAATCGCAGTTTTAGCTATTGCAGTAGTAATGTGGTTAGTTCCTGTAATTCCAGTTAATTTCTTCGGAGCATTCATTATTATTGTATTTGGTTTCTTCTTTGCTACAGTATCTGCTCGTTTAGTTGGTCTTGTAGGAAGCAGTAACAATCCAGTTTCTGGTATGACAATTGCGACTTTATTAGTAGCAGCTTTATTCCTTAAGTCTACAGGACAGACAGGATACGCAGGAATGGTATCTGCAATTGCAATTGGTTCAATTATATGTATAATTGCAGCTATTTCTGGAGATACTTCACAGGACTTAAAAACAGGCTTCATCTTAGGGGCAACTCCTAAGAAACAGCAGATAGGTGAAATCATCGGTGTAGTAGCAGCAGCTATCGCAATCGGTGGGGTTTTATATCTATTAAGTGCAGCATGGGGATATGATTCTTCTGAATTACCAGCTCCACAGGCGACTTTGATGAAAATGATTGTTGAAGGTGTTATGAATGGAAATCTTCCTTGGGGATTAGTTGGAACAGGTGCATTCTTAGCTATCGTAGTTGAATTACTTGGCATTCCAGTACTTCCATTTGCCGTAGGTTTATACCTTCCAGTACACTTAAGTGCTGGTATTATGGTTGGAGGTTTAGTTCGTTTTGTAATTGAGAAAAACAAAAAAGACGTTGAGCCAGGTATTTTATTTGCATCCGGTATGATCGCAGGAGAAGGCTTAGTAGGTATCCTATTAGCTGTATTTGCAATTGTTCCAGTTGGAAAGAAAACACTTGCACAAGTTTGTGATTTCTCAGGTTCCTTCTCATTTGGAATGATTGGCTCGCTTGTGTTCTTTGCAGGTCTAGTTGCACTTTTATATTATTTCGCAGTAAGAAAGAAGGAAAGCAAGTAGTAATATGAAAAAGAAAAACAAAGGTGAAGTAAACTTTTTAGACTTTGTTCCTGTTAAGGTAGAAAGTCAGAAATTCATGGAAAATGAAGATGGCAATATTGTAATGTGTATAGAACGTAAATCGGTTTATGATAAAATCGCTAGGTTTATAAAGAAGAAAACCCCAAAGTTTTCTTACTATACACTAGATGCACTTGGTAGTTTTGTCTGGAAACAGATAGATGGTACAAAAGATGTATTTGAAATAGGACGTCTTGTAAAGGAAGAATTTGCAGAAGATGCGGAGCCTTTGTATGAACGCCTTGCAAAATTCATTCAAATATTAGAAATGAATCGGTTTGTGGAATATAAAAAATAAGGAAGAGCTGGTAGCTATACAAGTTAGTATGGTTACCAGCTTTTTTGCTAAACTTAAAAATTCTTGATTGTAAACTTTAAAGGAAACTTAACAATACCTCGTGCATAAGGTGAAATTTCAAAAGGATTGAAAAAAACTGTAATGCCTTCTTTGCTCAAAAAAAACCGAAAGGATTCTAATGACATGTTGGATATGGTAAAAGCAGCATCTGGATAATAGTCATCTGGGTGCTTTTTAATTTCTTCTATTATGTAAGCCTTGATTTGTTTTTCAATATCAGCTCTTGGCTTGATAAATAAACTTTCTAGGGTAAGTTCTCTTCCGGTTTGCAGAGAAAATGTATGAGCCTTGGAAGAGGTGTCAGGCTGAGCACCACCAGCATATTGATAATCATTTTCCAGAATACTAAGAAAATGATTGGTTAAAAGAGTAACTTCAAAAGAGTGATCGGAAGCGTAAGAAAGGTTTGGGGGTATTTCGTTTTCAAGTGCGCTGTTACGTAATTCGCGGATAGCTTTATAATCGTTATAGAACTGCTTGATATAAAACTGATTTAACGTAATGGACTGTTTAAATGTATCAGGAAATTGTGGATATGAATAGTATGCATGTAGTACTTCAATGCCATTTTTGTAAGTATTAAGAGCTGTAGTTGTGTGGATAATATCATTAGGAAGAATCTTCGTTGTTTGAGTTGTAGTTGTGATTGGTCTGTTTGAATCTGCACTGTACAGAACACATGTTGTAAAGAGAAAAGTTAAAATTAGGAAAAGTAAACATTTTTTCATAAATCCTGCACAAAAGAAATAATTTATTTAATTATATTTTTAGACTTGGTACATTATAACAAAAATGTTTGGTTATATTTTTGAAAGAAGGGATTTAGCAGAGGTTAAACAGAAAGAAAGTTAAACAGTTTTTTGTAATAGACGATAAGAATGAGAAGTTTTTTGTTTAAATTGACATTAGCATATGATTTGGAAAAATGAAAAATACCAAAAGCATTGAAAATGACATCACTAATGTTAAAAATAACACTAAAATGTAAGGTTAAGGTTGCCGATATAAAATATCAATGATATAATTAATTTAATCAATGAATGAACTGTATGTCGACAAGTCACCCAAAGGAGGAAATAGCTGTTTTTGTGTTTCTTCAGCAGAGTTTTATTAATTTTGGGATAAGTAAAAGAGAGGTTGTATTATTATGATAAAAAGGATTATAACAGAGCGAGGCTTAATGTATGGAATGGATATGACGATTATAATGTCTGTAAAAATTACAGGTTGTAAAAATGTCGAGAATCTAAAGACGGCAATCAATTTTGGAGTAAACAGATTTGAGAGTTTACGCTCTCGTATTTTGCAGGATACGGATGGAGAAGCGTATTATGTGTTGCGTGAGCAAAGAATTAATCCGTCAATAGAAGTAAGAAATTATCATATGGGAATAGAGAAATTTTCCAATGAGCAAAAGAAAATACCATTTCGTTTCAACGAAGGCGAAATGATTCGATTTGTTATTGAGGATTTAGGTGACTGCTTTAATATGAG
>ERZ808278.205-NODE-205-length-48401-cov-5.297708_pt1 | contig 48401 bp, 39 predicted proteins | sample MGYA00521239_ERZ808278 | MGnify/ENA primary metagenome ERZ808278 (study PRJEB31516, sample SAMN03275600) | gut metagenome | biome: mammalia-associated habitat; material: feces | host: Papio cynocephalus | place: Kenya | collected 2012-07-17 ... | reverse complement strand
GCTAGGCTTCGGGCTGGATTCATTTGCTGTTTTGAGTTTTACCGGACAGCAATAAATAGGAAGTTATCTTTCAGTGTTAGGAGGTGGTGATAGCAATATAAATCCAATTGTTAGATATAATTGTGGTTATATGACTGGACTAAAAAACGTAAGAGCCGTTGTTCATTCTTTGAATAGAGATAAAAATGGTGTTATAATAGAGCCATTGAGAGTGGTTACACATAGTATGGGAGCTGCTTTTGGAAAAGGTTTTATTCAGGCTATAATCGACTTCGCTACAAAGAACAAAGAGTTATTAAAAGACTTAAAAATTAGCGAGTATGACTTTGCCCCTTATCAACCCTACCATCAACAGGCAGTGAATGGAGTCGCCACATTTCAGTATTCTCATAATGATGATTCTGTAGCAGGGGCGGATAGAATTAAAGGTGCTAACTATATGAAACCATCTAATGCTTACGGCGGACATTCAATCAATTCATTTTTAGATGAAATAAAGAGGCTGCCTGAAGGAAACTATCGATATATGAATGGAACATTTGTAAAACAATAAACGGATTTCACAATGTTGAAACATAGGTATAGATTTATTTTGAGATTCCCTTTAGCGGTGTTGCTATCGCTACTGCATGTTTGCATGAGTGCGTATACACCAAGCGTCGCTTCCAATCCACTTGACTTACTGATGCTTTTCACATGTGAAGCATGGTCTGAATTCGCCACTTATTATATAGGAGGCATGGTTATTCAAAGCATTGTCACGGCAATAATAGCATTGTTTGTTCTCAATTGGAAAAGAATTAAAATTTGGCTTGTCTGTTTTGCTGTATGCCTATTGCTGCAAATACATTTTTGCGATTTTTTCATATCATACCAATCACAAATTCTCGATTTTCAATGCATATATGAATTAGAAAATAGAATAGGCATGATGCATTATGTTAATAATGTGATATTCTTTTCTATAGCGCAAATCTTGTTTTTGGCATCATATTTAATCTTATTGAACTTAAGCATCATATTCAAGAAAAAAAAGAAACAGCAAGAGCTTTAGCGTAATTGTGCATATAATATAGGTATAAGTCAACTTCAAAATGCTGATATGAAAAAAACGTTGTTCATAGCCTTGTTGCTGTTGGCCGGCATGCACGCATCGGCTCAAATCCCGGAGGCCGCTAAATGCATGCTCAGCCCCAACACGGCTGCTCTTGGAGAATATGGCGAGGTTCCGGTCTCCATCTTCACGGGCATTCCCCAGATAGAGATTCCCCTCTACACCATAGAGTGTGGCCCGCACACCCTGCCCATCAGCCTCAGCTACCATGCCAGTGGCGTTCGTCCCGACCAGCATCCGGGCTGGACCGGTCTTGGCTGGACCCTGAACGCCGGTGGCTGCATCTCCCGCGTGGTCAAGGACTCTATAGACGAGTACAGCAACCCTGTGGAGTTGCCGTCGTCGGACAGTGGCGAGCGGTTCCAGCGCGACAGGCTTGGACGTTTCTGGTCGGGAATCAATCCGCACACAAGCGACAGCGAACTGTCCTCCGCTATGAAGAACGCCGTGGAAGGCGGTCGTTTCAGCTATGCGGTAGATTACGAGGCCGACGAGTTCCGGTTTGACTTTCTGGGCTACCACGGCAAATTCTACAGCGACAACGGCGAATGGAGAGTCCAGTGTGACAGGGCTGTGCTGATTTCCCCTCTGGAGACGATGGAGTTTGTGGACCCGTACTGCGACCTCCGAATCACTCGCCCCGACGCGGAGGAGTCGGCTCTAAAGACTAACATAGAGAGGTTTGGCCGCTCCCGTGCGATACGGGGGTTCACCTTGACAGCGGAGGACGGGACACGCTACGAGTTCGGCGGCGACCTGGCGGCGATAGAGTACTCGGTCCCTTTTTGGAGCCAGGAGAGCAGCGGGCTCGTGGCCACATCATGGCAGCTGACAAGAATCGTCTACACAGACGGGCGAACCGTCACTTTCAAATATGGCAGAACCGGATTCAACATGCAGTTCGCCACATCAAAATTTGTGACGCTCAACAAAATCATCAGCATAGACTATTCCCATGGCGGCAATGAGTCTGTAATAACAGGTGACCCCATTTACGATGACAGGAACTGCTGTACGGGACAGTTGATCAGGCCCAGCTACCTGTCGTCAATACAGACCGAGGGCACAGAGGTGAGACTTGCGAGAGAGGAGAGCCGGGAGCTTGACTACGACTTGTATGACGTTTTCTGTGACCACTTCAGAGCCGTATATTCCGACCTCTCGGATTTGGACAACATAGGGAAGCCGCACGACATACTGCCTCTGCTGGTGAGCAACTGCGACCCGGATTTTGACTACCAGAGTGTACCCAACTATAGCCTGCTGCAGGAGCGCGCCGACTGTGGGGTGACCGTGGATTTCAAAAAGGAGCTCCACCTCGACTCTCTGCTGTTTGTTAAAATGAGCGGGATGAGCGTGGTCAGCCGGCTTTCGGGCGACACCGTCAGGACATTCTCCTTCAGCTACAACAATGACGCGGGCCCCACAAGCCAGCGCCTGCTCCTCACAAGTGTAGCAGAGGGAGGCGTGGACTGCCGGGGGAGACAATGGGGTTTTGGCTATATCGCTCCAGACAGCCTGCCCCCGTATCTCGCCAACGAGAATGACCACTGGGGCTTCTTCAACGGGAAAAAAGCTGTTTTTAGCCACACTCAAACGTATCACAGGATGCGCGAGCCTGAGCGCGGGTGCATGCAGTACGGGACATTGAACCGCATTGACTATCCCACAGGCGGGCACACCAGGATATATTATGAGCCACACACCTATAGCCAAAAGGTGGCGGTGACCCGCGACTCCTTAATCAACACGGGCGACACCATGGCAGGAGGCCTGCGCGTCAGGAGGACAGAAACCTGGGCGGAGGAAGGAGGCGACACCATAATCCACGACTACATATACGCGAAAGGCTATGTGCCGGGCAAGCCGGCCGCCAACTTGCGCTCCAGCGGGATTCTTGGCGGGGATGTGGGCTATTTCTATGCCAACTATAGGCCAGGGCTGCAGTATCACGTCAGTAAAAGATCCATCATACCCGGCTCTGGCATGGCTTTCAGCTTCTTCAGCTCCCAGTCGATGCTTCCTGGCACAGAGAACGCCTGTGGCTGCCATGTGGGATACAGCGAGGTGGCGGAGGTCACAAACGACGGGGCGTGCACTGTCTACCGTTACACCAACTTCGACGACGGGAACTACGACGAGCTTTGCGACGTCTCGCTCCAAAGCGACGCACACCGCTATACAGAGCCCTACAACGACCGTTCCTTCAGCAGGGGGCTGCTGAAGATGAAAGCGTGCTACGAGAACAAGGATGGCGTGATGAGGTTACGCAGCGTCAACAAGGTGAAGTACGGGCTCGATGACTCCACCTCCAAGAACTTTGTCAGGGCCTTCCGCATCACCGTTCATTTCCCGATGGGGCGAACAGGCGTCAACGATATCGCCTATGCAGAGTGCACAGCCTATCGCCACTACATCTGCACCCCGAGGAAAACCATGGAAACGCTGACGGTTTACGAGGATGGGTCCACCGCCGTTACCGACACGGTGCACTACGCCTATCACGATTTCACAAAGCTTCCTCGCTATGTCGCAAAGCTCTACGGGAATGGCGACAAGGTGTACACACACTACTCCTATATCACAAAAGAGCTGTATCCACAGATGTTCAATAGCCATATTTTCACTCCTTTGGTGGAGACGACAGTAATATGCACAGAAAATGGGGTCACCGACACGACCTCTGTGGTGAGCAACGTGTACAGCGAAAGCGACCGCATCTCACTCCCCCTCACCGTGACGGAGCGAAAAGGCGGCCTCAGGTCAGACGGAAGCGTGACAAGGTACAGCTACGACAAGTACCTCAATCCCGTGGAGGAGACTGTCAATGACGCGTTACACACGGTGTATATCTGGGGCTACTGTGGACAGTATATAGTGGCGGTTATTCGTGGAGCATTGCTTCAGGATGTCCTCTCCGCCTTGAACATTACAGACATCAGCGCTTTTGAAAGCGCACACGAGCCCGACTTTGATGCGCTGGACAGGCTGAGGCTCGACAGCAGACTGGAGAATGCGTCCGTCTCCACCTACCGCTACAGCCCACTGGTAGGAGTCAGAGAGGTCACATTCCCAGACGGAAAAAAAGCGTATTACGACTACGATGGCTTAGAAAGGCTGCGGACCCAAAGAAACCACACGGGCAAGGTGGTGGAGCACTACGACTACAACTATGCGAATGGAAATAAGTAGAGTGGCTTTAGCGCTTGCCATCATGGCGTGCACGGTGGCGGGGTGCCAGCTGGAGACCTTCGCCCAGCGTGTGTGCCGTGCCCGGCGCCAGGCAGAGGCTCATCGGCGTGACCACGGCATACGCCCGCAACGGCACAAGCGCCTCTTACCGCTGCGCCCGCTACTGCGTGGACACCGACGGCCGGCTGCGTAAAGCCGGCCTGTGGCGCTCCGAAGCACTTTCTGTGACCGTCACCACCGATAGCTTGAAGATAGACAGTACAAACTACACCACACTCTCGGTGCGTGACTACTGCGGCAGCTACATCTACAAGAACGACAAGTTGGAGCGCATACTCACCGCTGGCGGCTATATGCAGGACGGGAAGCTGTACTTCTACATCAAGGACTACCAGGCTGGCACGCGCGTGGAGCTGAACCAGCTGAACCAGCCCGTGGTGCAACTCTACTGGGCGGTGACGGCTATCTTTTTAGCTTTGGTGGCCTCTTGGATGCCATCGGTGGATATGCGTGCGCGGTAGATGTAGATGCCACGCTGCACACGGCTGCCACTCGTGTCGGTAAGATCCCAAGTTATGGGGAACGACGTTGCGGAGTCGCTTCGTCCTGTTTGTGTGGCTGTCCACACCAGGCGTCCCATCAGGTCGTAAATGTCGATGCCCACAGTGATGGTGGCATCTGGGCGGTTATGCTTCAAATAGAAGTTGGCGGAGGTGGAAGCCGGGTTTGCATCGCAGTAAACGTCGTAGAGGTCGGGTTTCATGCCGTGCACTACAATGAAATTGATGGTCCGGCTTGATGAGTTGTTGAACACGTCCCACACTTTCAGCTTAGCGGTGTGAGCCCCTGGCTCAAGGTCGGACATCTGATAGTTGATTTCTCCAGCCGAGCCATTTTCGGAGTTGGAGCTGATGGGGGAGAAGTAGGCCGACATATCGTTCACTGTGTTTTCACCGTCGATGCTCAGCGTGATGGCGTGTCCGATTCCGCTTGCCGACAGATTGATTCCGCTTTCGTCGCTCACCCTTGCCATCAGCAACGGCGACTCATTCACGAGGTCACCGTCTTTGAAGTCTTCACTGTTGAGCGCCATCATCTCTATGCTTGGGCCAATGGTGTCGGTCACTTCGGAGTCGTCGTAGCCGAAGATGTAGAACTGGCTGTTCGAGCCCATGGCTTCAAGTGAACCGCCGTTGTATTTGTTGACATCGGTCTTGGAATTGTCGTAAGCGTAAAGATTGATGAGCGAAGGACTGTAGTTGTCGAAAGTGGCGAGGATTTCGGAGGGAACAGTCACTTTGAATGCAAACTGCCCATTTTTCACGGTGTCCACTTTTACTGCCAGCTTGTTCGGACGGTCGAGGTAGGTGTATTCCTCGCCTTCTCCATAGCCGTGTGTGACTACGGATTGTTCGCAGTCGTAAAGTGTGGCGATTACAGGGCCATTGAAATTCACCTTGTTGCCATTGGTGTCGGTCACTCTACCGGTGAATGAGAGTGTTTGCCGTGCCTTAAACTCAGGTTTGCTCGTTTCGCTCAGTGTCTGTCCATTGATGGCATCCACTTTGATTTTTAACGGGGCGTATGCGGGACGCATGGCAGGATCGCCAAAGAGGAAATAGCGCAGATTGTTGTCTTCTTTGCCTAAAGAGGTGGCTCTGCGGTAGGCGTTCTTTCCGAGGCGCAGTATGTCGCCCATGCGATAGGGCAAGCCTTCCGCATCGCGGGCAAAGGAGTAGCGTGCCACACGGTTGTGAAGCTCACCGTTCTGTGGTATGTAAACGAGCCTTGCGGGGCAAATCAGGGCGATGGCGCCGCCTTGCCCGTTGATAAACATACTTTCGCCGCCAGAGCGGTTAATTGCGTCGAACCGGGTGAACTCACATGTGGCGGCATAGAGGATGGGCAGATGGCGGTAGTAGAGTTTGCTGTCGATGTCGGGGTGGGTGAGTTGCCCTTCGCCTGTCCATCCGTTAGGACTTGCGTGGCCTGTGTAGTTCCACCATACGGCACCCTCGTTAAGCGTGTGGAACATCTTGTTGCGTGCATCGGGGTAGGTGCGTCCGGCACCTTGGCTGATGGCGTTGAAAGCATCGAGGTACACACGGTTGAATATAAAATCGGAGCCTCCGTTGCTTTGCGCTATGCTGATGGCTGCTTCAGCTTGCTTCATGTGTATGGCCTGGTTCTCGTCGTCGGCCACGTCGAGCACATTGTTCTTCCACGAGCCATTGTTGGGCGAGGTCACATATTTGATGAGCTTGTCCGCTGTGGTGCGTGCCTCACTCACACTTTTCACGGGAAACCGTCCCACACTGATGTCGAGGTCATAACTTTCGAAAACAGGTCCGGAGTTGTCGGCAAGCACTGCAAACGGATCATCGCTTGAGTAGGAAGTGTTTTCGTCGCTGCTGGTCTCGCTTTGCCATGTGAGTAGCATGGGGTAGGCCACCGCTTTCACAGTGGCGCTAAGCTGTCGGTTGTCGTATGAGCCACCGCCGAAAAGGAGCATGTAGCCCAATTTGTGCCCCTTGCTGTCGGCCCCTCTGTCGTAGAACATCTTGTTCATCATTCTGTAGGCCATGGCATCGGGCGTGCCACTTGAGAACTCGTTGAACACTTGCTTCTGGTCCACCACAAGCACGCGCATCGAGTCGACAGACTCGTGCATAGCAGCAATGCGCTTAGCCTGATCCAGGTATTCTGAAGGCGACACGATAATCATGTCGGGTGTGGCTGCGGAGTGAATGTCTTGGTTGGTGACTTTTTCTTCAAATTTAGGCGATGGGAATGTGGCAGAAGGATTGAATGCCACGTATTCGTGATTGCCGCTGCTCACAGGACTGAAACTTATAGTGCCCCCGTTGCCACTTGCCACGCTAAGCTCGATAGGCTTGTGGGCTGTGGTAACATCCCATACTGTGGTTTCGCCGGTTGTGCCACTCACTTGGTACTGCATGCTTGTGCGTCCGTCGTACTGGCCCCATGCTATGCTGCCGTTGTGTAGGGCGAGATTTCGCTCGTAGTTCACGGCTATGTAGTTGAGGCGTGCCAGATAGACGGTGCCGGAAGGAACGTAGCTCACGGAGAAGGTGAGGTTTTCGCCATTAGATGGCACAAAACTTTTGGTGACATTGCCCAAGGCGTAATGGTTGTGCGCCACATCAAGCACGCCGCCTATGTTGTCGCCGCTCTCGCTGGGAAGGTTGGTGCCGTTTTGCTGGAAAGTGAGCTTTGAGTTGCCTCCCATCGTCTTTGAGGCGAAGCTGGTGAGCACGTTCACTTTTGTGTCTTTTACAAGGCCAGGGAGTGTGAATTTAAATGATTGTGTTTTCGTGTATCTGAAATCCTCTCCAAGGAGTATGCGCCCAGTTTCGCCGGGATTTACCAGTTCCTCCTCGTGGAACAGGCGCTCGGTGAATGTGCTGACAGTGTTGCCGGTGACGCCAGTGCTTGCTTTTTCGATGGCTACATCGGAGTATTTAGGATCGTCGGTCACAAAATAGTAGCCAGCGGTGGCATAAGGATGCTGAACTGGAGTGTATGTGACCGTGCCCGCAACTCCTCTCCAAGTGGTCGGGCCTTGTGCATAGAAGATGATTTTGCTGTCACTTCTAACGATGGGAATTTGCGGCAGGTCGTCGGGGAGGTCCTCTGTGAGTTTTTCCGAGAGGGGAGCTCCGCCGAAGCCGAAGATGTGAAGTTTTGTGATGTCGGAGAAACCCCAATTCTTGGCGTCGGCGCTTGTGATGGCGTGCAGTCCGCTGTCGGTCACCTTAATCTTCACCCACTTTCCGGTGGCGAGCTTAGAGGAGTCGGCGTAATGCTTCTGGGCGAATGCCATTGTTCTTACGCTATTGGTTATTGCCAATGTGAACATGCAGATGAATATTGGCAATTTTTTTAAATTGTGTGAGTATTTTTTATTAGCCATTGATGACTTGTTATAAACCTGAATTGATATTTCGTTATCCTAAAAAAAACGTTGTCAGTGGAAAACTTAAACACTTTCCATGAAATGGATAATTTTATTTTTTTATTAACGACCAGTCTTTTATTTTATTGTGATTCTGCTTGTCATTTTTCCATTATGTGGATTATAAAGGCAATATTATTCAGATTTTTCCTAATTTTGCGGTGAAATTGTTTTTACATTGAAGATGTATTGCTGGTTTGTATGCGAGATAGGAATCTTTCACTTGATATTTTAAGAATTATTGCGTGTATTATGGTGGTGCTGATGCATTCTCCTATACCTTTTAGTGGTGCCAATGGATTAGTCGTCTCATCGGTGAGCTATTTTACTGCCCCATGTATAGGACTTTTTTTTATGGTCAGCGGGGCTCTTCTTTTACCCCCCCCCCCCTATGCAGGAGCTTCCTCTGGCCGTTGTGCATTTAGCGTAAGGGAATTTGTGCTTAAGCGCCTTCGTCATGTGCTGGCACCCACACTTTTTTGGACAGCTTTTTATTTGTTTGTAAAGACTTGTGAAGGAGAGTATACTATAGGAGAGCTTGTTAAAAATATATTTTCAATTCCTTTTTCAGCGCAAGGTCATGGTGTCCTTTGGTTTATGTACACACTTATAGGCTTGTATCTCGCCACTCCCATATTGGTGCGGTGGTTGCGGTCTGCGACTGAAAAAGAAGTGAGTTGTTACTTGTGTCTTTGGTTTGTCAGTCTTTGTTTCCCAGTGCTACGCTTGTTTCTTGATGTCAATGAAAGTGCAACAGGAACTCTATATTATTTTTCTGGATATATAGGATATTATGTGTTGGGATACTGGCTTTTAAATTATAGTAGCCGTATAAGTCTGAAATTGGCTTCGATGGTTATGGTTATTGTTTGTGTAGCTCCTATAGTGGTGAGAGTTTTGCGCTGGGAAGTTGATTTCTATTCTTTGTTTTGGTATCTTTCTGTGTTTGTGGCAGCCCAGTGCGTTTTTTGGTGGAAGTTGGTCTGCGTTTGTGTGCCAAGGTTTCACATTAGCCGTAAGTTTGCCTTGCGAATTGCTTTACTGTCGAAACTCACATTTGGCATTTATCTCTCTCATATTTTTATTATGCGTGATATAGTGTGGAGGTTGCCATTTGTAGCCTTGATAGATATCTCTTTACCTCAGATATTGATTACAGCTTTTTTGACACTTGCGTTATCTGTGATATTGACGCGTATTTTATACTCTACATCGATAGGCAGAGTCGTCATTGGATGTCAAAAGAAGAAATGAATAACACAATGAGTGGGTCGCTAATTTTTCCGACTTCGGTTATGCGTAACCCACTTTACAGGCTCAACAGAAGTTGTGCGCCGATTTGCACTCTCGTCAGCGAATTGATTAAAATAATTTAGTTTTTGCCTTGGTTGTGATAATAGTCTTCGTCTATCATTTGTTCTTCTGTTATTTCGCTTTCATCGCGTTCTTGGAGGTCATGAGAGATGGTATGTTTTTTGCATTGCTTTTTTCGAGGATGCTTTCTCTCTTGCAACGACTTCTTTAAGTTGTACAGTGAGAAGATGACTCCAAAAGTTAAAATGATGAAAGTCCACATAATGACGAGTATTTTTACAAATTTACAAAATTATAGTTTGCTCTTATCATCTTTCGCAAAGATGAATTGTTTAATATTAAATTAAAATTAATAAGAGAGGGCACGTTGTTTCTGAACTGCACCCTCTCTGGTTTTTTGTTGTGCGTTTTTTTCCAGTATTATGGTTCTACTCTATTGATAGTGTATTAGTAGTGTGTTTTTCAAGAGTGTGTTTTCTTTATTGAAGTATATGTAAAAAGTGTGTTGGAGTTTGCATTTTTTTATGCGAAGATGAAATTCGACAGAATCACCAAAAACGTGATCACATACACGTATTTTCGGAAAGCCTCGTCGATTTTTCGGTTGGCTTCCTCCTCGTATTTAACTATTTGCTCAATCGTTAAGGTCTCGTTCTCTCTGTTGCTGAAATCGAGAGCCATCTGCTTGGAGTTTTTGTCGCGTTTCATCATTTTTGTTCATTTTATTAGTTCATGCAAATTGTTTTTTTCTACGATGCAAAGGTATTGCCAGGTATGGGCAAGTTTTGTGCACATAAAACAAAACTATGGTTAAAACATAAAGTCTCGTCAGATAGTGCTTCATTTGAAGAAAGGCTTTGTCCGGTGTGTTCATTGCAGGGCTTACAGATTTTTATGGCTGAAAATAATGGACGTGGTCATTAATTCTCAATATTTATTGCTAATTTTGTGGTTTGAATTAAAAATATTCCAGATAAAGTCAAAATTATGGACACTCGGTACATTTTCGTAACTGGCGGTGTGGTATCGTCGCTTGGTAAAGGCATTATTTCATCGTCGTTAGCTCGTTTGCTACTCTCAAGAGGTTTTAGTGTGACAATCCAAAAATTTGACCCCTACATCAATATCGATCCCGGAACTCTCAACCCTTACGAACATGGCGAGTGCTATGTGACTGAAGACGGTTATGAGGCCGACCTTGATTTGGGTCATTATGAGCGGTTTACAAATATCCGCACCTCCCGAGCCAGCAACGTGACCACTGGGCGAATCTATCAGCGAGTGATTAACAAGGAGCGCCGTGGCGACTATCTTGGCAAGACCGTTCAGGTGATTCCCCACATCACCGACGAAATCAAGAACTCCGTGAAGCACTTGGGCAGCACTGGTAAGTTCGACTTTGTGATAACCGAAATAGGCGGCACGGTGGGCGACATCGAGTCGCTCCCATTCCTTGAGGCAGTGCGCCAGCTCCGGTGGGAGCTTGGTAACAAGTGCGTGTGTGTGCACCTCACCTATGTGCCCTATATCCGCGCAGCCAAGGAACTCAAGACCAAGCCCACGCAGCATTCCGTGAAGCAGCTTCAGCAAGTGGGTATCCAGCCAGATGTGCTGGTGCTCCGCACAGAGAAAGACATTCCGGAGAATATGCTCCGCAAGGTGGCACAGTTCTGTAATGTGTCGGAAAATGCCGTGGTTCAGAGTGTAGATGCCCCGTCGATATATGAAGTGCCGCTACTGATGCACGATCAGAAGCTCGACAACATCATCCTCGATAAGACCGCTACCCCTTATTCTGGAGAGCCCGACCTCACGGCATGGAATAAATATCTCTCTCACCTCTATAACGCCAAAGATGAGTTGAAGATAGGCCTCGTGGGGAAATACGTGGCACTTCAAGATGCGTACAAGTCGATAGACGAGGCGCTTCTCCAGTCGGCCACCTACAACGACTACAAGGTGAACATTCAGTATATCAACTCCGAGCTGCTGACCGATTCAAATGTGGAAGAGAAGCTGTCGGGAATGGACGGCGTGGTTGTGGCTCCAGGGTTCGGACAACGAGGTACCGAAGGTAAATATGTGGCCTTGAAGTGGTGCCGAGAGCACGACATGCCCACATTCGGCATCTGCTTGGGCATGCAGAGCATGGTGGTGGAGTTTGCCCGTAATGTGCTTGGCATGGAGTCGGCCAACAGCACCGAGATGGACCCCGACACCCCTTACAATGTGATCGACTTGATGGAAGAGCAAAAAAGCATCACCTATATGGGCGGCACAATGCGCCTTGGCAGCTACGACTGCCATTTGCAGAGTGGCACGAAAGTTGCTGAAGCATACGGGTGCACCGATATCAAGGAGCGTCACCGCCATCGCTATGAGTTCAACGAAAAGTTTCGCTCGCAGTTTGAACAGGCTGGCATGAAGTGTGTGGGAGAGAATCCCGAGACCCATCTGGTGGAAGTGGTGGAAATTCCAACCTTGAAGTGGTATGTGGGCACACAGTATCACCCCGAATACAGCAGCACCGTGCTTAATCCGCATCCGCTGTTTATGTCGTTTGTGCGTGCTGCCATCAGCAACAAGAACGAGAAAAAATAGAATAATAATTTACTAACTCTAATATGATTTGCAGTCCGCGCGCAATTGCGGCGGAATGATTAATTACAGAAGAATGGACAAAAACACGATTATCGGCTTACTCTTGATGATGGCAGTGATTTTCGGCTTCCAGTTTGTATTCTCCCCAAGCGAGGATGAGGTGCAGCAGCAGAAGCAGGAACAGGTTGATGCCAACAAGGAGAAGAAAGACAGCGACGAAAAAAATGTGACCACAGATTCGCTATCAGCCAATGAATTCGCGAAACTAAAAGAAAATCTGAAGCGCTATGGCGGCGACTCCGCCAGCATCAAGACCGACGCGCTTCAAGTGGCTCTTGTCGACGGCAAGGTGAAAGCCACACTCTGCCTCGACGGCAAGAACCAGACCGTGGACGATGCCGAGCATGCCCCTCTCAGTACAGCTATGGCTTCGGCACTGCGCGACCTGAACACCACCTACATGCGCAATGGCGACTTCTCAGCGATGATGAAGCCGCGAAATGACTCGGTGGTGATTAAGAACGACTCGCTCCGACTGGTGATTTCAAGCAAGGGCGCGATGATAGCCCGCGCCACACTCCCTGCCTACAAGTCGTCGCACAAGACCAAGAACAAGGCATTCGGAAAATATGTGGAGGTGTTCTCGCCAGGCGAGAATGAGTATGGGTTTATGCTCAACACCAGCACTCAGCGCTACAACACGCAGGACTTCTATTTTGAGCCAGTGGAAAAGACCGACTCAAGTGTGCTGATGGCGCTCAACTTCCCTAACGGCGCTCAGTTTGGTATTCGCTACACGCTTCGCCCCGACAATTTTGTGGTGCACATGGAGGTGGTGCAGAAGAATATGAACCGAGTGCTCGACAGCAGCAACCCTATGTACTTCGACTGGAAGCAGAAGATGCGCCGCCACGAAATGGATGGTATGTTTGAGGAGCGCAACAGCACGCTCTACTATAAATTTGTGGCCGACAACGATGCCGACTATCTGTCAGAAAGCTCGGAACAGAAAGAGAATTTCACCGACGCCATGAAGTGGGTGGCAGCCAAGAACCAGTATTTCTCGGCAGTGTTCATTGCCCAAAAGCAATTCAATGGTATGACTCTCAGCAGCGTGCCTTACGACAAGAAGTCGCCGGAATTTGCCGACTATCTGAAAATGCTGAACGTGCATTCTGAAATCGACTACCAGGCCGACAGTTCAAACCCCGCATCGTTCTTCCTGTATTTAGGCCCTAACCGCTACAAGGTGCTGAGCAACATAGATGAAATGATTAACCAGTATCCTGGCGGTGCCGCTTCTGGCTCCGACAATCTACACCTCACGCGCCTTATTCCACTGGGATGGACACTGTTCCGCTGGATCAACACGGTGGTGGTGATACCGGTGTTTAACTGGCTTGGTTCGTTTATCAGCAGCTATGGCATCATCATTCTGATTCTCACTCTTCTTATCAAACTTGTGCTCACACCGCTCACTATCAAGAGCTATCGTTCTCAGGCAGTGATGAAGATTCTTGCGCCTGATGTGAAGGCCATCAATGAGAAATATCCCGATCAGGCCGACGCAATGAAGCGTCAGCAGAAGACGATGGAGCTTTACCGGTCGGCTGGCGCAAGCATGTTTGGAGGCTGCTTGCCTATGCTTTTGCAGATGCCTGTGCTCATTGCAGTGTTTGCGTTCTTCCCTTCCTGTATAGAATTGCGCGGACAGTCGTTCCTTTGGGCCAACGACCTTTCAGCCCCCGACGCCATCTTCAGTTGGTCGACAAACATTCCCATCATCAGCTCCTATTTCGGCAACCATGTGAGCCTCTTCTGCCTATTGATGACAGTCACCAACATACTGTACACTTATGTGTCGATGCAGTCGCAACAGCAGCAGCAAGGTATGCCCAACATGAAGTGGATGATGTATTTGATGCCTGTGTTCTTCCTTGTGTTCTTCAACCATTATGCCGCAGGCTTGAGCTACTACTACTTCATTTCGCTCCTGATCACCATTGTCACCACCTATGCTGTGCGTGCCTCGGTGAAGGAGAGCGATGTGCGCGCCAAGATGGCGGAATACAACAAGAATCCTAAAAAGAAAAAGAAAAGCGGCTGGATGGCACGCCTTGAGGAGGCGCAGCGTCAGCAGCAGGCAGCCATGCGCGAGCAGCAGAAGCGTGGCGGCGGCAAGAGAGGCCGGTAACAGCCTGTTTGATTCTTTTCTTGCATTATGATTTAAGGAGGTGGCCACTGTGGTTTGTTGTGGCCATCTCCTTAAAATTTTATAAAAAGGAATGGGGCTATATAACTTTTTTATTACTTTTGCGTTTAGCATTATAAATAATTTAAAGGTGTAAAGAACTTATGATAAGAAAAACGATATTTGCCGTCTTGCTGTTGGCCTTCGCGATTCCAGTGGAGGCTCTCGACCTCACATGGAGTAAATATAACCTGAATTTCTCTGTTCCGGATGGCGGTTTCGAAATGGTGAACACCCCCGTGCATTATGAGCGCCAGTGGGAGGACATGCTTCTTACCGTGCATCTCTACACCAAAGACCCCGACGGAAAGAAAGACATCTATTCCACCACCTTGAGCCGTAAAGCAGCCGACTTTAATATGTACGACCAGAAAAAGGTGAAACTTAAAGTGAAAAACTTCGATAGCTATGCGGTGGAGGGCACTATGCCCGACGGCACACGTGGCTTGCTCGTGAACTTGGTGTCGAAGAAGAGCGACATTGTGGTGCAAATCGTCATTAATTATCTGTTTGGCAACCGCGAGATGGTGGAGGATGTGGTGAAGAGTTTTGCCGAGAATCCTAACCGCATGCCTAACCATGAAATGCGCAAACAAAAAGTGCAAAAGCCAGACCAAAAGGTGGCTAAGCCTACTAAGGAGCAGAAAGAGGAACAAGAGCGTCTGGAAAAGGAACGCAAATATCAGGAAAAACGCAGAAAAGGCGAAATATTTGATGCCTGACCGCTCCGTTTTCTCTTATAGATTTTTGGGGGCACATGTGCGGCACGATTTTTTAGGAGGTGATAAATGAGGCAATGGTGGGCAACTTTTTTGCGAAAGATGCTTGCAGTTATGGTTGAATTGCCTGCTGTGGAAGGGGTGAATTCTTATTATTTTTTTTGTTCAAATATCCAATAATTGTGGTTGATATGACCACGGCGTGCAACCACACAATAAATTTATTATTATATTTGCACCACATGTTTAATTTATGCGTGGGTTGCACCTTCGCAATTTGCGCTAAAATAGCAAAATGAAGATGCGAAAATTTCTGTTAAGTGTCGTGTTTCTGTCGGTACTCCCTGTGGCTGGACATTGTGAAGTGTCGCTCGACTCGTGCCGACGTATGGCCATAGCCAACAACAAGGAAATTCTGCAACAGCAAATCAAAATTGAGCAGGCGGGTTACCAGCGCAAGCAGGCGGAGGCCGCCTATCTGCCAAGTTTTGATTTTGAGGGCGGATATATCTATAACCAGAAAAAACTGTCACTTGTAGACGGTGACCAACTGTTGCCCACCAAGACGTTTAACCCAGCCACCGGCTCCTACGACTTCAACCTGGTGAAAGACCCCGCTACCGGGCTGCCCATCATGCATGATGGCTCGCCAATACCATCACAAGTGGCGCTGCTGCCGAAAAGTGCGCTCACTTACGATATTCACAATGTGTTTGCGGCTGCCGTGACCATGACACAGCCCATATATATGGGCGGGAAAATCCGCGCCATGAACAATATCACCCACTATGCCGAGGAGCTGGCAAAAAACATGCGCGACACCAAGGTGCAAGACGTGGTGTACAGCGTGGACGAGGCCTACTGGCGTGTGGTGTCGCTGGTGGCGAAAAAGAAATTGGTGGAAAGCTACCTCAAACTCGTGGAGAATCTTGACTCCGATGTGGAAAAGATGATAAAGGAGGGCGTGGCCACAAAAGCCAACAAGCTCAATGTGGACGTGAAGGTGAACGAGGCGAATGTGAACCTTACCAAGGTGAACAACGGGCTGGAGCTCTCACGCATGGCGCTCAACCAACTATGTGGCTTGCCTATCAACACGCGTTTCACCCTTGCCGATGAAAACCGCGATGATATGGGTGGGACGCTCCACCCCACCAACGTGCAGATGGACTCCGTGTATGCCAACCGCAGCGAGATTCGTTCGCTGGAGATTGCCGCTAAAATCTTTGACGAGAAGGCCAAGGTGGCCAAGAGCGAAATGTTGCCGCAGGTGGCTGCTTTTGCCGCATATCATGCCATGAACCCTAATTCGTATAATGGATTCAAAAACAAGTTTGGGCTTGCATTCTCTGTGGGCGCAATGGTGAAAATACCGCTGTGGCACTGGGGAGGACTGTCAAACAAATATAAAGAGGCACAGGCTGAGGCGCGCCTGCACAGGGTGCAAATAGAGGACACCCGCGAGAAAATCAACCTGCAAGTGAACCAGGCGGCATTCCGCTATCAGGAAGCGTGGAAAACTTACGAGAAAACCAAGGCACACCTTGTGCAGGCCGACGAGAACCTGCGTTGCGCCCAGTTGGCTTTCCGTGAGGGCGTGTCGAACCTCGACACCGTGATTGGCGCACAGACAGCCTGGGTGCAGGCCTACAGCGAAAACATTGACGCGCAAATCGATATCCAGCTGTGCGATGTTTACTTGTCGAAGGTGATGGGACAGATGAAATATTAACTTTGAAACAATTCTCGACGATATATGGAAAAAGAAAAAAAGGAAGAAACCCAGAATGCTCAAGCTCGGGTGGAAAATGTAGTTGCCGAGCAAGAGAGCACTAACGGCGCCGAAAAAGAGACTAAAAAGAGCGACTCGAAAAAAGACGCCACCCGACGCTCAGAGGTGAAAGAACAGCGCACCATTGCCCGCAAGCGCGACAAGGCGCTGCTGGCTGCGCTTTTTGTGTTCACTATCGTTATGGCTGGTGTAGCGGCTCTTGGCGTGCTGCTCATTCATCCGCCCAAGGACACCACCCAGGGTCAGGCCGACTGCGAGCAGGTGCGCGTGTCGGGCAAGTTGCCGGGACGCGTGGTGCGCTTCTATGTGAATGAGGGCGACTATGTGCACAAAGGCGACACGCTTGTGGCCATCAGCAGCAAGACCGCTGACGCAGCTCTCTATAAGGCGCAAAGCGCACAGCGCGTGGCAGCGTCCACTGCACAAAAGGTGGAGAAAGGCACACGCGAAGAGGTGAAGAGCGGAGCCAACAGCATGGTGGAGCAGGCAAAAGCCGCCCAGGAAATAGCCCGCAAAACTTATCTGCGAATGGAAAATCTCTATAAGGAAGGTGTGATGACAGAGCAGAAGCGCGATGAGGCCAAAGCCGCTTATGATGCAGCCACTGCCGCTGTGGCTGCCGCAGAGTCGCAGGCTCAGCTTGCCCACAATGGCGCCCAGCAGGAGGACAAGGCCGCGTCCAGAGGTATGGAGGATGTGGCTCGCGCCACCGTGATGGAGGTGCAGTCGGTGCTTGAGGACCAGGTGCTTCTTGCCCCTTGCGACGGGGAGGTGAGCGAGATATTCCCTCACGAAGGCGAACTCGTGTCGCTTGGCACGCCCATCATGACCATTTCAAAGATTCAGGATATGTGGGTGGCCTTCAGCGTGCGTGAAGAGATGCTCTCCAAATTGCCGATGGATGCCGTGCTCGATGTCACCATTCCTGCGCTCAACAATAAAAAGGCGAAGCTGAAAGTGTACTATATCCACGATATGGGCTCCTATGCCGTGTGGAATGCCACCAAAGCCTATGGCCAGTACGACAGCAAGACGTTCTCGGTGAAGGCGCGGCCAGTAGAGCCTATCGAGGGCTTTCGTCCGGGCATGTCGGTACTGCTACCAGAGTGAACGGCTCGAACAGGCGTTTGATCCTGTCAATCAACAAACACTTCAGAAATTTTCATATACATTATAGAATAGATTAATCAAATTTCAAAGATGCTTATCCACTACATCAATCAATCGCTAAAGCGTGGCGCTGTGTCGCTTGTCCGTAGGCAAGTGTTCTTTTGGATGATGGTGGTCGTTCCGCTGCTGTGCAGCTGGTTCTTCTTTGATTTAATGCAAAAGGGAGCCGTGGAGCGTGTGCCGGTGGGAATCGTCGACCTCGACAACTCTTCGCTCTCGCGCACCCTCGTGAGAAATCTCTCCGCGTTTAAGACGGTGGATGTGCAGTATCATTTCCGCAACTATCAGGAGGCCGCCGATGCGGTGCAGCGTGGCACGGTGCTGGGCTTTTTCTATATTCCTGCCGACCTTTCGGAAAAGGCGCTCAGCGGGCAGAAGCCTATGGTGAGCTACTATGTGAACTACGCTTACTACACGCCGGCGTCCACGATGTATAAAGGGTTTAAGACCATATCGGTGATGGCAAACGGCGCTATTGTGAGCACAGTGCTTCGCACCCTCGGCGTGCCAGGTCCTCAAATATCAGCCACGCTCCAGCCGGTGCTGACCGATATTCACGCCATCAACAACCCATGGACCAACTACAGCTACTATCTTAACCTCTCGTTTGTGCCGTGCTTCTTGGCGCTGATTATTTTGCTTGTCACGGCATTCAGCATAGGCGCGGAATTGAAATATGGCACATCCCGCCAGTGGTTGCATTCATCTGGCGACAGCATCATTTTGGCTATTACTGGCAAAATTTTGCCTCAGACCCTGATTTTTACGGCGGTGGGCTGGTTTATCCAGCTGATGATGTATCGCTTTTACGGCTTTCCGCTCAACTGCCCGCCATCGCATATGCTTTGGGCCATGCTGCTGTTTGTGCTTGCCAACCAAGGCTGGGCTTTGTTTGCCATGTGTGTGGTGCCCAACTTCCGGCTTGGCTCCACACTCTGCACGTTGCTTGGCATGCTGTCGTTTTCATTCTGCGGATTCTCGTTGCCGCAGGAGGCCATGTATCCATGGGTAGAGGCATTGGGCTTCGTGATGCCGGTGAAATACTTCTTCCTCATCAGCATCGACCAGGCGCTCAATGGCATCGACCTGTATTTTAGCCGAGTTTACTATGCGGCACTGATAGGCTTCATTCTGCTGCCATGGCCATTCATCTGGCGATTGAAAAAAGAATGTATGCACCCTGTGTATGTGCCCTAATGATGCGGTGCGCCCGTAAATATTAATCAAAGCAATGAACGTGATTCGCAACATAATACAATGGCCAATTGATGTGTTTCGTGTGTGGAAGCGAGAGATTAACCTCGCCTTTCACGATGAGGCCGTGATCATATTCTTTCTGGTGCTGTGTGCCACTTACCCCTTGCTGTATTCCCTTATCTACAACACCGAGGTGGCGCGCGACGTGAAAGTGGTGGTGGTGGACGACAACCGGAGCCACCTCACACGCGAGTTTGTCCGCGAGCTTGATGCCACACCCGAAGTGTGCGTGATGGATTATGTGAGCAATGTGCAGGACGCGCGGCGGCTCATGAATGAGCATGAGTGCTACGGAATCGTGTATTTCCCCGCCAACTTCACCCGCGAGGCGCTTGGTGGAGGTCAAGGACACGTGTCGCTGTATGCCGACATGGGTGTGCTGATGCGCTATAAGCAAATGCTGTCAGCCCTCACCAATGTGCAGCAGAGCGTGTGCTCGCAGCTTCAAAACGCAAAAATAGGCATTGTGTCGGATAATGCAGCACAGTCCGACGGGGGGGGCATCATAGAGAATAAGCAGGTGGCATTAGGCAATGTGTCGATGGGCATTGCCTCTGCCATATTGCCCTGCATCCTCGTGCTTGTGCTTCAGCAGAGCATGATATTGGGTATCTGTGTGCTCCGAGGCGGCAGCCGCGAGCGGCGTTTGCGCAACCGAGGCTTCGACCCGCTTCAAATCAATACTGGCGTGAGCGCTACAATCATAGGCAAAACGCTGTGCCACTGGGTGATTTACATCGTTCCCACAGTGTATGTGCTTCATTTTGTGCCTATGTTTTTCGACTTTCCACAGAATGGATCCACACTCGACATCATCGTGCTGATGCTTCCCTTCCTATTAGCGTCGTCGCTTCTTGGACAAGCCATACAGGTGTTTGTCAACGACCGCGAGACCACCTTCCTTGTCGTAGCATTCACATCGGTGATTTTCGTGTTCCTTTCTGGCATATCCTGGCCGCGTTACATGATGAGCGACTTCTGGATAGCCATCGGCAACGTGATTCCGTCCACATGGGCAGCCAACGGCTACATAGCCATGCAGACCAATGCCGCCACACTGGAGCAGGTGTCGCACAACTATTACATGCTATGGTTGCTTGTGGCGTTCTACTTCGTGGCCGCCTATCTGGTGGAGCGCTTCATTTGCCGTCCGCGCTACCGCCGTATGCAGCAATATGCCGTCATCGACCCCGACTCGCTCATCAAGGAAGAGCGCAGGCGCAATGGCGTGGACTCCCCCGACTGGTAATCCAAGAAATTAGAGGTTAGCTGTTGAAGCTATAGGGTAGGGTGCCTTATACAAGATTCAACTTCTGTAAATAATTATTCGTGTGATTTGTGAAATTCGTGGTTAAAGACCTGCCACATTTTAGCACAGATTTCACACGAATTATTTTTTGTGGTGGGAATTTGGGGTGATGGGGAGGGGAGATTGGCGGGATTGGGGAAAAATGATTATCTTTGTGTGTGCAAATTGCCACTATTGTTTAACCACTAAAATTTTACGACTACGACGAGCATCAACAAATGGCGCATCGAGGATAGTGCCGAACTCTATAATATCAATGGCTGGGGCCTGAAATATTTCTCTATCAACGAGCAAGGGCATATCACCGTCACTCCTAAGCAGAACTGTGTGGGGGTGGACTTGGTGGATGTGATGGACGAGTTGCACACACGCAACATCACCGCTCCTGTGCTGCTCCGGTTTCCTGACATTCTCGACAACCGAATCGAGAAAATATCATCGTGCTTCAAGAAGGCTGCGAAAGAATATGACTATAAGGCCGAGAACTTTGTGATTTATCCCATAAAGGTGAACCAGATGCGGCCGGTGGTGGAGGAAATCACCAGCCACGGCAAAAAATTCCGCATCGGCCTTGAGGCTGGGTCTAAGCCTGAGCTACATGCTGTGTTGGCTATCAATATGGCAGAAATTGGCGACAATTCTCTCATTATTTGTAACGGCTACAAGGACGAAGGCTATATAGCCCTTGCACTGCTTGCCCAGAAGATGGGGCGCAAGATATTCTTAGTGGTGGAAAAGCTCAACGAGCTGCACCTGATAGCGCGTGTGGCAGAAAGAATGGGCATCCGTCCCAATATCGGTGTGAGAATCAAGCTCTCATCGTCGGGCAGTGGCAAGTGGGAAGAGAGTGGTGGCGACCGCAGTAAGTTTGGGCTTAACACCAGTGAGCTTTTTGAGGCCCTCGACTTCCTGAAGGATCGCAAGATGACGGACTGCCTGAAGCTGATTCACTTTCACATTGGTAGCCAGATTACCAAAATCCGCCGAATTAAAAATGCCCTCCGTGAAGCCTCGCAATTCTATGTGCAGCTTACTGGCATGGGATTTGAGATTGATTTTGTGGACATAGGCGGAGGCCTTGGAGTGGACTATGACGGCTCACGAAACAGCGTGTCGGGCCACTCGATGAACTATTCCATTCAGGAATATGCTAACGACGCCGTTTACACCTTCGTGGACGCATGCGACAAGCACGGCATCAAGCACCCTAACATCATCAGCGAGTCTGGCCGCTCACTGTCGGCCCACCACTCTGTGCTGGTGATGGAGGTGCTCGAAACTGCGGGGCTGCCCTCGTGGAACGATGAGACCGACGCTGTGACTGATGAAGACAACGACCTTGTGAAGGACCTTTATGAGATCTACGACAAGATGAACAAGTCGCGCCTGTTGGAGGACTGGCACGACGCGCTCCAAATCCGTGACGAGGCGCTCGACCGCTTCAGCCTGGGGCTTATCGACCTTCGCACCCGCGCCATGTGTGAGAAACTGTTTTGGTCGATTGCCCGCGAGGTGAACTTGATTGCAGACGACATGAAGCATGCCCCTGAAGAAATACGCAGCGTGAGCAAGATGCTACCCGAAAAATATTTCTGCAACTTCTCCCTCTTCCAGTCGCTGCCCGACAGTTGGGCCATCGACCAGGTGTTTCCCGTGATTCCGCTCTCGCGCTTAAATGAGCGCCCCTCATGCAACGCCACTTTGCAGGACATCACCTGCGACAGCGATGGAAAGATAGCTAATTTCACATCGGCACATGGCATCACCCACTCCTTGCCCGTTCACCCTCTGCGAAAAGGCGAGCATTATTATTTAGGCGTGTTTCTGGTGGGCGCTTACCAGGAGATATTAGGTGATATGCACAATCTGTTTGGCGACACCAATGCGGTGCATATAGATGTGTATAAGGACCACTACGAGATAGACCAGGTGATTGATGGCGAAACGGTGGCAGAGGTGCTCGACTATGTTCAGTTCACCCCTAAAGAGCTGGTTCGCAATGTGGAGGCTTGGGTGTCGGAGTCGATCAGGACTGGCAAAATCACAAGTGAGGAAGGCAATGAGTTTGTGCGCAATTACCGTGCCGGACTCTATGGCTACACTTACCTTGAAAAAGACTGACACGGCGATGCGTTACTTCATGCGTTTGGCATATAATGGCGCATCGTTTCATGGCTGGCAAATTCAGCCCCATGATGTGTCGGTGCAGGAAACCCTTGAGGCGGCGCTGACCACTTTGCTGCGCAGCAAGATAGGGGTGACCGGTGCAGGCCGCACCGACACGGGTGTGAATGCCAGCGCCATGATAGCCCACTTCGACGCGCCAGCCCCTATTGCCGACACGCATAAACTGGTTCGCCAGCTCAATGCCATTGTGGGGCGCGACATTGCCGTGTACACTATTTTTGCCGTTCATGATGATGCGCACGCTCGCTTTGATGCCACCAGCCGTACCTACAAATATTATCTGCACACGCAGAAAAACCCATTTTTAGACCGATTTAGCTGGGCGTGCCATTATCAGCTCGACTTTAAGCTCATGAATGAGGCAGCGCAGCGAATGCTTGCTTTCACCGACTTCACCTCGTTCAGCAAGCTCCACACCGATGTAAAGACCAACAACTGCAAAATCACCTATGCGCAGTGGGAGCAGAAAGGCCTCCAATGGGTGTTTACTGTCACAGCCGACCGCTTTCTGCGCAATATGGTGCGCGCCATAGTGGGCACACTTGTGGAAGTGGGCCGCCACCGCATCACTGTGGAAGAATTCTGCGAAATCATCAGGCGCAAGGATCGTTGCTTGGCAGGGCAGTCGATGCCTGGCCACGCACTATTTTTGCATCAAATCACCTATCCTTATCCCATCCTCTGATTTCTTACAATAATTCGCTATATGCGGAACCAAAAAAACATATTAATATGAAGGCAAAACATTTCATCATTCCTTTAGCGGTAGCAGCCGTAGCCTTGCTCAATGTTAAGGCACTGGCTTGCACCAACCTTATTGCAGGTAAGAACGCCACTATCGATGGCAGCACCCTCATATCGTATGCCGCCGACTCCCACACCCTCTACGGAGATTTGCAGTATCTTCCTGCCGCCGACCATAAGCCGGGAGATATGCGTGAAATCCGCGACTGGGACACCGGTAAGCATTTAGGCTACATCCCGGAGGTGGCTCACACCTACGCTGTGGTGGGCAACATCAACGAGCACCAGGTGACAGTGGCTGAAAGCACTTTTGGCGGTAGGCACGAATTAGCCGACACCACCAAAAATGCCATTATCGACTATGGCAGTTTGATATATCTTGCGCTTCAGCGGTCGCGAACCGCCCGCGAGGCCATTAAGGTAATGACCGACCTTGTGGCTAAATACGGCTATTGCAGCGAAGGCGAATCGTTCTCCATCGGCGATCCCAATGAGGTGTGGGTGATGGAGATGGTGGGTAAGGCTGGAAAGGAGAAAGGTGCAGTGTGGGTGGCTGTCCGAATCCCCGACGACTGCATCAGCGCTCACGCCAACCAGAGCCGCATCTACCGTATTCCATTTAAAGATAAAGAAAACTGCATGTATAGTAAAGATGTGGTGTCGTTTGCCCGGAAGATGGGGTATTTCAGCGGAAAAGATGCCGATTTTGAGTTTTCAAGGGCTTACTCACCCGCCGATTTTGGTACACTCCGAGGCTGTGATGCGCGTGTGTGGAGCTATTTCAATCGTTTTAAAGCAGGAATGGACGCGTATCTGCCATTTATCGCAGGAAAGAAGGGTGCGCAAGTGATGCCCCTATTTGTGAAGCCCGACCGTAAGCTGAGTTGCCGTGACGTGCAAAACATGATGCGCGATCACTTTGAAGGCACGCCTTTCGATATGACAAAAGACCCCGGAGCAAAAAACTACTACGGTGTGCCTTATCGCTATCGTCCTATGGAGTTTACCGTGAATGGCGTGAAATACAGCCACGAGCGCGCCATTGCCACACAGCAGACGGGGTTTGTGTTTGTGTCGCAGATGCGCGCCTATCTGCCCGACCCAGTGGGCGGGTGCATTTGGTTTGGTGTGGATGACGCCAACACGGCAGTGTTCCTGCCCATGTATTGTTCTATCACTGAAGTGCCAGAGAGCTACCGTCAAGGCAAGGGCGATCTCTACACTTTTGACTTCGACGCGGCCTTCTGGGTGAACAATCTTGTGGCGAACCAAGCCTATCACCGCTATTCGCTCATGATTCCCGACATCAGAAAGGTGCAGGTGGCTATTGAGGACAAGTGCGCCAACGATCAGCAGTCTGTAGAGAGCCATGCCGTGGAGCTGCTGAAGACCGACCCCAAGGCGGCCATTCAGTATCTCACCAACTATAGTGTGAACACAGCCCAAAATGCCACATCACGCTATCAGGAACTGGCGAAATACTTGTTTGTGAAGTATCTCGACGGCAACCGCAAAAAAGAAAAGGACGGAAAATTCTTGCGCAACGATGCCGGTGTGCCAGAAATGCCAGATTTTCCCGGTTACACGCAGGATTACTATAACCAGTTCGCCGCTCCAAGCTGCGACCACTTGAAGGTGGTGGAGCCTGAAAAATAGAGAAGTTTGGCTTGTTTAAACCAATAGCGCAGAAATTAGTCTATTCTGAAAACGGAAACAAGACTATTGTTATGAAAACTTTAAATTTTTTGAAATACGCATTGTTAGGATTCGTGGGCGCGTTGATGCTCAATGTGGGCACTGCACAGCAGGCCTGCGCACGCACCTATACTACCGAAACGCTGAACTATGAGATTGTGTATCACTGGGGGGTGATTTGGAAGCATGCCGCCAATGCGCGCCTTTCCATTAAGCGCACCAGCAATGGTGGGTACTATTCTGAACTGGTGGGACGAACCCGCTCTTGGGCCGACAAGATTTATCCTGTGCGTGACACGCTCAAGTGCTGGATGAACAGCAATTTCACACCCACGAAGTATATGAAGCTCACCCATGAAAAGAAATACTATGCTAAAGACGTGGTGAACTTCTCTTACGCCAACAACACCACTTACGGCAAATGCGTGCGCTATCGTAGCGACCGCACAGAGAGAAGCTCTCTCGCCACGCATGGCGCAGCCTATGATATGATGAGCGTGTTCTATATGCTGCGTAACCTCAATTTCGGTTCGCTACAGAAAAATAAATGCTACAAGACAGTGGTGTTTTCTGGCAAGAGGAAAGAAACGCTTACCATTAAATATAAGGGCACCACAATGGTGAAGCTGCGTGACGATAGTAGTCACCCGGCATACCATATCACTTTCACGTTTACCCAGGACGGCAACAAGAAGTCGAGCGACGACATTGATGCCTACCTCTCTACGGGGGCGTCGCGCATTCCTCTGCTGCTTGTGGGCCAGCTGCCTGTGGGCGAGGTGAAATGCTACTATGGCGGCAATATCAACAAGTAGCCATAGGTCATCCTCAAGTTATGGTATAAAAGAATAGGCATCTGCGATTTCGCAGATGCCTATTAATTTGTTATGTGTGCTAACGATATGCTTATTCAGCCTTGCCGTCGCTGCCGAGCACTTCTTTAATCTTGTGAATGTAGAGTTGCTCCATTAAGTCGCGAGCAGGACCGCAGTATTTACGTGGGTCGAATTCTGCTGGCTTCTCGTTGAACACCTTGCGAACTGCAGCAGTGAATGCCAAGCGAGAGTCGCTGTCGATGTTGATCTTGCAAACAGCGCTCTTGGCTGCCTTGCGAAGCTGCTCCTCTGGAATACCCACAGCGTTAGGAAGCTTGCCGCCGTTAGCGTTGATGATGTCAACGTATTCTTGAGGCACTGAAGATGATCCGTGAAGCACGATTGGGAATCCTGGAAGCTTTTCCATGATGGCATCGAGAATGTCGAATGCCAATGGTGGTGGCACGAGGCGACCAGTTTTTGGGTCTCTTGTGCACTGCTCTGGAGTGAACTTGTAAGCGCCGTGGCTGGTGCCGATAGAGATGGCGAGAGAGTCAACGCCAGTCTTTGAAGTGAAGTCGATCACTTCTTCTGGCTTGGTGTAGTGCGACACTTCGCTTGCCACTTCGTCTTCCACACCGGCAAGCACGCCAAGTTCGCCTTCCACAGTCACGTCATATTTGTGGGCATATTCTACCACCTTCTTGGTCAAAGCCACATTTTCATCGTAAGGAAGGCTTGAACCGTCGATCATTACAGATGAGAAGCCGAAGTCCACGCAGCTCTTGCACAGTTCGAAGCTGTCGCCGTGGTCGAGGTGGAGGCAGATTTGTGGGTGTTCCCAGCCAAGTTCCTTAGCATATTCCACAGCGCCTTGTGCCATGTAGCGAAGGAGGGTCTGGTTGGCGTAGTTACGTGCGCCTTTAGAAACTTGAAGAATGACTGGTGATTTGGTGGTGGCAGCGGCCTTGATAATGGCTTGAAGCTGCTCCATGTTGTTGAAGTTGAAGGCTGGGATTGCATAACCGCCTTTGATGGCCTTTGCAAACATTTCTCTTGTGTTTACAAGACCTAATTCTTTAAAACTTACCATTTTAATTGAATGTATTATGTTAATAACATGTATTTAAATTCATGTCCCTATTCGCTTGCAAAGATAACGATTAATCATGAAAACAGCATTAATATTATTCCTTTTTTTTCGATTGTGTGATATTTAATGTGTGCGTGATGTGTGTAGGGCATGGTGTGAACCGTGCTTGTGTGTGATGTGGTTAATTATACGAGCCGATCTTCTATTCCCCTTGAAATATAGAATGCAATGGGGCGTGAGACCACCCAATTGTAAAAAATGTGTAAAAATGAGAAAAACGCTGAATGTAGTATGAAAAAATATGTGGAACACTCTTGTATTTCAAAAATTATTTATATCTTTGCCATAGTTAAGCGTGGCATAACTATGCCATTGCGGAGACCGACATTAATTAATTTTCTAAAAGAACTGACAATTAGAGAACTAAATTTATAAATTTTACAAAAACTAAAATCAATTGATTATGAAAGTAAAATCTTTACTTATTGCTGCATTTGCAGCCATTAGTATGACAGCTCTTGCAGGCGGTACCGCTGAGCGAGACAAAGTCTACATCAAGGACTTTGAAGCCAAAGTTGGTGAAACTGTGGAAATTCCTGTATATTTCGACACTCAAACACCTTATGCTGCTGCTCAGGCCGACCTTTATTTCCCTGAAGGTGTTACTCCAGTGGAGTACAAGACCAAAAAATGGCTTAAAAAGGCTACAAGTGAACGTTGGGACGAGGATGCTCCTCACTCTCTTTCACAGAACAACCCTATCGCTAAGGACGGTATCTATGAAGGTAAGGTTGTTTACCGTTATGTGCTTGCCGAATTGAGTTCGAACGCTACATTTGCAGCTGGCGACAGCCCAATGCTTACAATTTCTGTTAAGATTGAAAAGGAAGGTACACTCAAGGGTGGTATCAATCGTGTTCACTGGTCAACTGGTATTCCTAACGACTATTCAAAAGACGGTGATGGCCCAGAAACTGAATTCACTATCACTGCTACTTCAACTGGTATCAACGACGTGACTGCTGCTGATGCTGTGAAAGCTTACAAGGTGATTGAGAATGGCCAGATTTACATCGTTAACGGCGATAAGAAGTACAACGTGATGGGTGCTGAAGTTAAATAAACTTCTTCCACCTTTAATTGCGTCAGTATTCTGACCAACAACATAGAGAGAATGCATCATTTGTTTGGTGCATTCTCTTTTTTTGTGTGAAAACTAATTGTAACCACAATATTTTTCTGTATATTTGCACTTTAAGAATAAAATACACGAAAAATATATCAACTAAACATCAACAATTATGAAAAAAACTATTAAAGGCTTGTTATTTGCATTGATGGCTCTTATTTCTGTCAGTGCAATAGCACAAGAAAAATCTTTTGAGTTCTACTTTAAGGATTTTTCAATTAAGGCTGGTGAAAAGAAGACTATTCAACTTTATTTGAAGAATAACTTCCTTGGCCGTGACTTCCAAATTCAAGTTTTCTTCCCAGAAGGCATTAAGCCAGTGCCAACTAAGGCTGGTGGTAAGAAGTACTTTGTGCAAGTGGGCCGTGCTTTGGCAGATGGTACAGTTTTCTCTCAGGCTTATGTTGATAGCATTGGGCGTTTGCGTATGTTGTCGAACAATTTCGATGGCGAGTCGGTTTACGAAGCTGGTGACGCTGCAATTGCTGAACTTACAGTGGAGGCTTCTGCCGACTTCAACAGTAAAGTTGTGTGTCAGATCAAGGCTACACCTGATTATGGCAACAAGTTGAATTATGATGGCGAGAAAAACAATGTTGTCACTGTGGTTCAGAAAGAGGATAAGGATTTTGCTGCTTATCCAGCAGTGACCCTTCCATGGCTTCTTGCCAATGGCGTGGAAGGCGGTGAGTATGGCATTGCCGACCCAGTGGCTGTGGTTAGCGAAAATGAGCTTGGCGCTTTCATTCAAGACGCAGCCCGCACCCCAATGCGCGTGAAGACTGCCGCAAAATTCAATGTGGCTGGTTGTGCAGCTGAGGCTATTATGGGTAAGTACACCGTGGTGAACGGCAACCCTTGCCTCTATGCTTCAGAGAATATGGCTGCTCCAGAAGAGGACAACACTGTGACAGCTGCAGTGAAGTCGACAACCCTCAACAATGTGCTTTTCAACCCAGAAACTAACGAGGTGGTGAAATTTGGCGGCTATATGCGCGAACGCGACAACACCATTTGCGCTTATAAGGGCACTGCAGACCAAGGTCAGTGCATCGCTCTCGACTGGAGCGCAGCAGGCTTAACTGCTCCTACCGATGGCTCTTACTTTACGGTGACCGGCCCTGTGCAGCTCAAGATGACTTGGCCAGAAGCAGAAAAGACTGCTGGTATGACCGGAAAGGATGGTGAAGGCGCATGGAAAAACTATATCCTTTACCCAGTGGCTATCGACACCAAGATTCCTACTGGCGTAGCTGACCTGAATGCTGACAAGGCTGTGGCTGGCGTTAAGTATGTGAATGTGGCTGGTGTGGAAAGCAACACTCCATTCGAAGGCGTGAATATCGTGGTGACCACTTACACCGATGGCACAAAGGCAGCCGTTAAGGTGATAAAGTAATGAGGCACTCATTGCATCTTTTTTCATAAAAATAATTTTTTTGAATTCTCAGGAAAGAGCTGTGGCTAAAAGAGAAAGCCACGGCTCTTTTCGCATTGTCAGCAAGTGTGATTGTGACAGATTGCAATAAGCGTTTTTTTTGCAGTCGGCCTTTTGTTAGTATTATATAAAGTTTTTGTAAATTTGCATTGAAGTTCACGCATCGGTGGCTTACTTGTGGCGAATTTTCCAATTGCCTGTGCCGTGAAGGAAAATGGCCCATGATTGTAAAAACTAATTATTACGTATTTTGGACACAGATCCTCTCTCTCAAATTCTACCTATTCTCGGCAGTGTGTCTACTGTCGCTCGGCCAATTGTGACATTTACAGCTCCCTCCCTCGGTGTGATTTCGGCACTGTTAGTGTCGTTGGTGGCGCTGATGTTCTCCGCTTTTTTTTCTGGCTCGGAAATAGCTTTCTTCTCTCTTACGAATGATGAAATCGACGACATAGACAATGAAAGCGCAAAGTGCAGCATCAAGTCGCTTCTCTCAAAGCCAGAGAAATTGCTTGCCACAATCTTGATAGGCAACAACATTGTGAACGTGCTCATTGTGATTGTGCTTAACTATGCCATGAGCAATATGTTTGAGTTTAATAGCTCTGTTTTGAGCTTTCTTGTACAGACGGTGATTCTTACCTTCCTCATCCTTCTTTTTGGCGAGGTGATACCTAAACTGTATGCCAGCAACAATAATGTGAAATTTGCCTTGCACGCCACCGGCACGGTGGACTTGCTGGTGAAGCTGTTCAGCCCCGTGTCGAAACTGATGGTGAAGAGCACATTCATTGTGCGCAAAGCGGTTTCTGTCCATGCCGACGACATTTCGATGGAGGACCTTTCACGTGCCCTTGAGGCCAGTGATGTGAAGAGTACCGATGAGAAAGAGATGCTCAAGGGCATTCTCACCTTCGGTAACAAGACGGTGAGCGAAATTATGCGTCCGCGCATCGATGTGGTGGACATTGACTACGACAGCAATTTTGACGACGTGGTGAAAACCGTGGTGGAGAATGGCTATTCGCGAATGCCGGTGTATGAGGGAAACCCCGACAACGTGAAAGGTATGCTTTATGCCAAGGACCTGCTCCCGTACATTGGCAAGCGCGACAATCATTTCAGGTGGCAGACGCTGATGCGGTCGGTGTATTTCGTGCCCGAAACGCGAATGATCGACGATCTTCTTGAGGATTTCCGCAAACAGAAGGTGCACATGGCTATCGTGGTAGATGAGTTTGGCTGTGTGCAAGGCATCGCCACCATGGAAGATGTGCTTGAAGAAATAGTCGGTGACATTGACGATGAATACGACACCGAGGAAAAATACTTCACTAAAGAGTCGGAAAACACTTATATTTTTGACGCGAAAACTCCTCTCGACGACTTTTACGAGGCTACGGGCACTGATGAAAGTGAGTTTGGCGATAAAATCAACGAGGTTGAAACCATAGCCGGACTGCTTCTAAACCTGAAAGGTGACTTCCTTCAAGAGAAAGAGGAAATAAGTTGCGGACGCTGCAAGTTCACTGTGCTGAAAGTGAAAAAATACCGCATAGCGAAAGTGCGTGTGTATGTGGCCCCCGCCAGCGATGAGAAGAAAGCCCAAGAGTGATGGCATACACCAGGACCATAACATTTGCCGACGGCACTGTTCTCCATCAGTGGCAGCTTACAGAGCCATCGTCGCGGCTCGCTGAAATGTGCACGGAAGAACTCCTTGACGCTTCCTGTGAGGCGAAAGCGGAGAGCCGACGCAAGGAAATCTTGGGAGAGCGACTTCTGATGAAGGCCATATTTGGCATTGATACTCCCATTCTTCACAATGCCGACCGTGCGCCATATATCGCCGACAGCGATGTGCATCTGTCGGTTGCCCACACAAAAGGACTTTTAGTGGTGGCTCTTAACCATCATCACAGCATAGGCGTGGACGTGGAGCAGTATCACAGGCGAGTGCTGAATGTGCGTGACGGTTTTCTTAACGAGGCAGAGCGCAGATGGCTTGCGCCTGGTGATGAACTGGCGCATATCGTGGCATGGACAGCCAAGGAAGCCATATTTAAGACTATCGGGCAGCGAAGCCTTGTTAAAAATTACCGTGAAGAAATCAGCCTACACCCATTTTCCACACCATGCATAGGACAACAGATGACGCACAAAGGCACCTTTAAGGCATGGGATTTTTATTTGCTCACCACGCTTGCCGACACCCACCTTCTCACTCTCTGTAGTACATACAGGCTTTAGTATGATTACGTATTAAAGTAGATGCGTTTTATTTCGTGACAGGTTCTATGGTGTAGCCCTGCTGCCGAAGCAGTGCTATCAGTCCTTTTTCCATGCCCAGGTGGGCGGCACCTACAGCCACAAGCACACTACCTCTTTTCATGGCCTCAGTGATAGCAGGCATCCATCTCTCATTGCGCTGGAAGCAGTACTGCTCCATGTCCGCCTCGTTCATCGACACTGGATTGGTGGCGGCAAGCATCAGTTTTCTGAAATTCTGTGAGGTGTAGGCGCTATGCAGGTCGTTGAACACTTGCTCCACCTCGTCGATGTTTTTACACGTTTCGAGCAAATCTGCGGCTTGTCTATTGAGCGGCTTGCCAAAAAGCATTTGCAGCTGAAAATCCACTGTCTCCAGGCTGTGAACGGGCTTGCCCAAGGCTTCTACGCGCCGCTCCACTTCACTATCGAGAAGATTGTTGGGGTTGATGCCACCGAGCATCTTTATGGCCATCAGTTGCTGGAACTGCGCCTCAAGAGCGGAGGGACGCATCGTCTTCAGTTTGTCTAAACTTATGCCGAAGTCGCCAAGGTAGCGCTTGACCACAGCATCCACAATCTGGTAGGCTTCTTTCGACAGCAGCACGTCGATAGTGCTGTCGGTGGGCGCAATCATCCATTCACCCATTTTCTTCACAGTGGCGGGTGCGGTCATCTTTTCGTTTTCTATTTCCACCAAGGCGCAGTCCACGCGCTTGATGGCAGCGTTCAGTCCAGGAACACTATCCACAAAAGATCCGGGCATCAAATGATAGGTGGCAAATAGGTAGCTTGGTTCCTTAAGCGATCCGCCACTCACTTTCCACAATAGCTGGGCATGGCCCATTACGGCAGCGAGGAAAAATAATAGAGAAATGATTTTTTTCATAGGGTCTTTGCTGTTGGTTTGTACAAATTTAGCAAATTTCATCAATAGTGATGATATATGCCTCAGAAAATTACCTATTATTAGCGATTGCCAACCGTCTTTTGTGGCAGTAACTTTGCAGTGTCAATAATAATAGCGTACACAAGTACAAATAAAAGTGAATTAGTTATAATAATAAACGTAGTAAACAAACAGAGCCGCCCGGCAGCGATGTGAATCGCACACTGGGCGGCTTGATTTTATTGTAGTGAACTAAATGATTTGAAGTTGCCTAAGTTTATAATTACTGCACCTCAATCATTTTCACTTCCTTCTTCTGCTCTTCAGCTTTCTTCTTAGGCAAAACCACGGTAAGAACGCCGTTTGCAACCGATGCGCCAATCTTTTCATGGTCCACATCGTCGGGGAGAATCAACTTCTGCTGGAAGTTAGAGACGGTGAATTCGCGGCGCAAGTACACGCCATCCTTCTTGTCGGACGACTCTTCCTTCTTGGCCATTTCCACCACAAGGTTCTGCTCTTTATCCAAGCTGACCTTAACATCGTCCTTGGTCATACCGGGAGCTGCATATTGAACATCATATTCATTTTCTTTCTCTACCACATTGATTGCTGGTGATGTGGTGTTCGACTTTGTCATAAACTCGTTATCAAAGAGGTCATTGAAAACCTCAGGCAACCAATACTGATTTCTTCGTGTAGTCATCATAATTCGTATTCTTTTAAAGTTAATTGATTAATTTTAAATTCGCTGATATACATTGCAAACACTGTGCCATTCCCGTGAACACACTTAAAGTGCTGATAATGAGTGTCAATAAGTCAATTATTCTGCCTTTTAGTCAAAATTAGTGACAGATGTTCCAGAAAATATGTTTTTAGTGGCAGGCTCACAATAATTTCATGTTATCACATTATTTATATATCTTTGCAAGTATGAATTGGCAACGAATATTCACATATATACCACTTATTGCCCTTGCTTCTGGCGCGGCTCTGGCGCAGACCGACAGCACTGCCAGCGTGAAACCGGGAAAACTGATTCTTCCGCTGGTTTTCGACAAGCAGCAGGTGGTGGCCGACACGCTTCACACACCCAAGTTGGCGCCGGAGAAAAAGGCGGCTCCAGACTTGAACTACGACCGCTCTTGGCTTGATGATGGGCTGGCTGACCGTGAGCGCATCGAAAATGAGCGCTATCGCACTATGCTTCAGTCGCCTCAGGTGACCCTTTACAACTCCAAGAACATGCGGCATGCTCCCAAAGAGTATGTGGTGAAGGCTAACCCCTCCAAGACGCTGCTCACCATCGACACGCCGAAAAAAGAGGAAGAGGCGGTGGAACTGCCCGACTTCTTCGATCGCCGACCTTTGAAGCGCCGAAACTGGCTTCACACATTCCAGACGAGCGCCCACTTCACGCAGGCGTTTATCAGCGACAACTGGTATCAGGGTGGTGAGAATAATGTGAACGTGCTTGCCGACTTTCAGTGGAATTTCAACCTCAACCAGAAACTTCACCCGAACTATCTATTCGACAACACCTTGCGCTACAAGGTGGGCATTATGTCGGCTCAAAGCGACACTTTGCGCAAGTATGCTATCAATGAAGACATATTGCAGTTCGATTCGCGCTTTGGCTACAAGGCCATTAAAAATTGGTACTATTCGGTGTCGCTCCAGTTTAAGACGCAGATGTTTAACACCTATAAGGCCAACACCAATACGATGAAGGCGAGTCTGCTGTCGCCAGCAGAGCTGAACATTGGTCTGGGTATGACCTACAACTATAAGGACAAGGAGGGCATCAAGTCGTTCTCAATGTCGCTCTCTCCCGTGTCGTATAATATGAAATACTGCCGCGACATAGATCATCTGAATCCTGTGTCGTTTGGCATCGACGCCGGTCATCACTTCTCGCACAGTTTCGGTAGCAAACTTGAGGCAAAACTGGGCTGGAGCATAAGTGCCAACGTGTCGTGGACATCGAGGTTCTATGTTTATTCCAACTATGAATATGTGCAAGGCGACTGGGAAAACACCGTGGATTTCTTCATCACCCGGCATCTTTCCACCAAGATATTCGTGCACTTGCGCTACGATAAGTCGCGTCCTTACAATGAAACGTGGAAATACTGGCAACTTAAAGAAATTCTCAGCTTCGGCCTCACATACCGCTTCTCTACATCCACCTAACAATGCGTAAACTCCTGCCGATATTCTCAATTCTGTGTCTGCTGGCGCTTTGTGCCGGTGCCGGTGTGCCAAAAGCGTCTGTCACGCTACCCGGAATCGACGAGGCTTCCATGAAGGCCAAGTTCTCGGAAATGGACTTGCAGCCGATGGAGGGAGTGTGGGAATATCCCAACGAGAATATGAAATTGGCCATTGAGCGATGGAAGGGCGACGGCAACGTCGCCTACCGTATAGTGCTGTTGGCGAGCGCGGATATCGAGTTGCTTCCTGGCGCGGTGGTGGGCTATATGGCACCAAGTGCCGATTCGAAGAAGTTCCAACTGTGGATTTACACGGAGCGCAGCAGGGACGGGTTGAAATCGCCTATGGAATGTGTGGCCACCCTGTCGGCCGACGGCACTTCGCTTATATTCGATCCTCCACACATCAAAATGAAAGTGAGGATAAACTTGGCACGTGTGTTCACCAAAATATTCCGTGGGGTGAGTGTGACTCCAGAAAAGGTGGAAGAAAAATTGCCAGTGGGCTTTCGTAAGGTGTTCCCTGCAAATGGCAATGGTGAAAAATTCAATGAAATTCGTTATCTATGAGAGAAATAGCTGTCATAATCGCGTGCGCATTGGTGGCAACTGGCGCTTTTTCACGCACCAAGACCTCTACTCATAAGTTGAGCAGTGCCCATGCCGAAATAGACACGATAGCCGAATATGTGGCTGACACGCTTACTGATATAGCCCCCAATGCCATTTCCATCAAGGGATATTCGAAAAAGGCGAGCGACAGCAAGGAGACTTTTTTCGTGACGAACCACACCACTCACCGTATTTCTCAAATCAAGATTCGCTTGCGTTACTCAGCCATCGACGGCAAACTGCTTCATGAGCGTGTGGCCACAGTGGATGTGACGCTGAAGCCTGGCGAAACCCGGTTGGTGGCCATTCGGTCGTGGGACGTGCATCGCCAGTTTTACTATTACGCTGGCGCAAAACCCAGAAAGAGCGCATCGCCCTACAAGACAGCCTACCGCCTGATAGGCTACAGCATTCCAATAGGGGAATAAATTCAGCTCATTATTTTCGGTGCTTTTGGCATATAGCGGGCGCCTATCAAATTGAAAATGGATATACAAAAAAAACTTGGCAGCCATTGCTGTCAAGTTTTTTGTAATTGGTCGGGATAACTGGATTCGAACCAGCGACCCCACGCCCCCCAGACGTATACTCTAACCGGACTGAGCTATATCCCGATCGTGCCAATAGGCTTTATCTCCTAAAGGCGATGCAAAGTTACAATTTTTTTCTCATCTTCGCAAATCTTTTTTAGTATTGGAAAACTTAATAAGTGAATGCGCGGGTGATAGTGGCAATTACGACCTTGCCTTTAGTAATGTTGGCGTTGGTCCAGTTGCCTTGGCTGTCGTAAGTGTAGGCGATGCTGTAAGCAGAAGGTGTGCCTTTTCTTGTGGTCACCCATCGGCGGTTACATTTATTTTTTGTTACGGTAGCTTTGGTGATATCGCCTTGTTCGTTTCTCACAAATGTTGTGGTGGTCTTGAAGTATGAAGGGCCATTGTAGTCTTCTTGTGTGATTTGTGATGTGGCAGTTGTGATGTGGTCGTTGGCATCGTAAGCATAGCTGAAGGTGGTTGTGCCATTTTCGTTGATGTGCGAGAGTAGCCCCTTGTCGTTGTAGTACACATTGCCCTCAAGGGCATTTACTTTAGCCGAAACGAGTTTGCCGTTGGCATCGTAGTTGTAAGCAAAGTCCACTTGATCGGCAAAGCCCTCTTCTTTGTGCCATTTACCGTCTTTGCCAGGGGTGTACATATTGAAGATTTCTTTTGTCAGCCGCCATTGCGCATCGTAGGCGTATTGCGTCTGGTCGGCTCGGTCTTGCACTCCGTCCATTGTCTCAATTTTGGAGAAGATTGCCATTGTGCCGATTCTGCCGTCCATATAGTCGATAATGGCTTTTTGCTCGTAATTTTTGACACCACTAATAGTGTGTTCGGGCATAATTACACTCTCAATGTTGCCAGCATCGTTATAGGTGACTTTGAAAGTGTAGGTGCCAGCTCCTTTCGATAGAAAGTCTTTCTTTAGCACCATCTTCTGTTGCATGCTTTTAGGGGAGTTTTTTAGACTGAGTATATCGTTTGGTAGTTTGTTAGGTGCGATGTGGAAGTCGTAGACCGACAGATAGTAGCCATTGTCGAGCATTAGGTTGTCGATAGGGGAAATTACTTCACGAATCAGCGTCATAGCCTGTGACGAAGCCATAAGGCTTGTGCCGATATATAGGCATGCCGTGATGATAGAGATTACAGCTTTTTTCATTTTAATTGAAGAGAGTAGATTGTTGAAGAATCGTTTTATTTGACGTTAAATGTGGAGCAGGTCGCGATAGAGGTCAAGAGCGATGCGCATTTCTTCATCGGGAATGGCTTGCCCTGGCTTCACTTCGCCACAGGCAGCGAGCAAGGAGCAGTTGATTTCCCCGTTCTGGCTTTTTTTGTCGTGGTGCATAAGCTGCAGGAGATAGTCGTAGTCGTCGCAAGTGATGTGGTATGCGCCATAGTTGCTGCCCACGAAATCTGCCAGGCGGTGTAGGTCGCTCAACGGGAATTTTAGCAGTTGATGCGACAGCACGGTTTCAGCCACAAGTCCCCATGCCACGGCGTAGCCGTGGGGGATAGGGGCGCCGTCGTGTAGAGCCTTGCTTTCAAAGGCATGGCCCACGGTGTGGCCGAGGTTCAACGCCCGGCGTATGCCCTTTTCATGTGGGTCTTCCTCCACTATTCGCTCTTTTACCAGCACCGAGGTTTTCAGCATCTGCAATAGCTCATCGGCATCCGCGCCTTGAAAGTCGAAACCGATAAGTTTCATAAACTCTTCATGGTCGCTGAGCATGCCGTGCTTCAGCATTTCAGCATAGCCCGACTTTAGCTCCTCGGAGGGGAGGGTACTAAAAAAGCAGGTGGAGATAATCACGTCGGAAGCCTCACTGAAGCAGCCGATCTCATTCTTCAGACCGCCGAAATTAATGCCTGTTTTGCCGCCCACAGCGGCATCCACGGCACTTAGCAGGGTGGTGGGGACGTTGATGAATCGGATTCCTCTTTTAAAGGTGGAGGCAGCGAATCCTCCCAAATCTGTCACCACGCCACCGCCAATGTTCACCACCACAGAGCTGCGTGTGGCTCCGCCTTGCTCTAAGCTTTCCCACACGTGGGTGAGCGACGAAAGATTTTTGCACCCGTCGCCAGCTCCAATAGTAATCACCTTTGCTTTTTTTAGGTGTTGGCTCTGTATCATGGGGAGCACTTCGCGCGCTGTGTTCTCGTCCACAATCGCTGCCAGCTTGCTGTATGGCTTCGAGGAGAGAATGCGGTCGAGAGCAGTGGCCACATCGTTGGTGAATACGATATTTTGCTTCATTGCGTAGTGCGTGCGGTTATTGGTGGGCTTCGGCAAGTGCTTTCAGCAGCGAGGGCACAGCTTCGGCAAGCGCTTTCATATTAGGATAAACGATGTCGGCGCCGGATTTGTAAAGGTCTTTTTCAGGAATAGGGCCAGTGGTGACGCCTATAGTGAATGAGCCCGACGCATGGCCAGCCTGCACGCCAAGCGGTGCGTTCTCTATTACGATGCACTCACTGGGTTTTGCGCCTGCTTTCTGCTGACCGCGCAAATATGGCTCTGGATTCGGCTTTCCATTCCGGGTGTCGGCTCCCGTCACACGCTCTGGCTCAAAAAGTCCGGCATAGTCGTGGTCGATTCGCTCCAGGATGGAAGGCTGGTTGGAACCTGTGACGAGCACATTTCTCAACCCGGCCGCCTTTGTGGCTTGAAGCACTTCTGTGGCCCCCTCCATCATGGCAGGCTCGCCAAGCTCGTTGAAGTAGCGTCCCTTCACCTTATAGTATTCCCACGCTTCCTCATCGGTTACATTCTTGCCTGCGCCGCGGCGAAACATCATCTTGATGATGGCTGCACCCGTCATGCCCTCGTATTGGTAAAATTCATCGCGGGAGCATTTCACATTGTTTTTCTTCATGAGCTTCACCCATGCACGGGTGTGGTTTTTCATCGAGTCGTAAAGCACGCCGTCGCAATCCACGAGGGCCACTTTTATGTTGGCGCTTTTATTGCCACTATATTTCAGATAGTTGGCTATTGCTGCTTGTTCTGTCATTTTTTTTCTGAATTATGATGTGTTATTTTTATTATTAGATAAAACATTATCTTGCGGTGATGTGGAAGCACCCTTGCTTACGCTCGTATATGGCGTAGCACTTGCCAGCCTCCCTATAGTTGTAGATGATTTCGGCGAGAATGTTTTTCAAACTCTCCAGCGATATTTTGTAGCTCTCGTCCATGCAGTCAAATTTTGTCCAGCTGATGTCGAAAGTGGTGCCGTAGAGGTGACACGACTGCTCTGTGGCTGCAGCATTGCGTTTTCTCAGTTTCGACACCGTGTGCTCGGTGCGCAGCAGGCTGTTTACTCTTATGCGGTAGCTCTTGCCGCCACGCACCTTGATGGTGTCTTGAAACGCTTTGCCTATGTCGTGCAGCAGCTGGGCAGCCTTAGGCACGAGGTAGGGCATCGCGTAGCGCATGGAGTCCACATAATACACATCGCAGGTGGCAATGTGAAGAATGGGGCGTTTGAGCTTGAACGCCGATTTGATGTCGGTGATGGGATTGATGCCGCCGGCACGGGCGGCACTGAGCTGAAGTGCGTTAGAGTCGTTGAATAGCTCTGTCAGCCTGCCAGGCTTGATGTGAGTCTGCATCACATGCTCGCTTCCATTGTCGGTGGCTTGCTCTATTGCCTTTTGGCTGGATCCGTTCACTATCACCTCGTCGGTCAGCACGTATTCAGGCACCTCCTGGTGGTAGCCACATGTGTAAACCCCCGACGATACCGCTATCACCGCTGCCACTATAAGCAAAATCCAAATGATGGTTCGCATTTTTGCTACTGTGTGTGTTATCGGCCAATGGTCTGGACGTAGAGTATGTTCTTATTGTCGCCGAGCTGCATTGACTTCTTCATCGCATCACGGTCGCATCCATAGCGCACCACGGTTTTGAGTCCGGCCTGTGCGCAATATAGATACACGTTCTGCGATGCAGCTCCCGCGGCATAGCATTGGTGCTCTATGTCTTTTTCCTTGGTGTTGTCGGCCACGAACACGATGTTGACAGGTGCCGTGACAGCGAAGTCCTGTAATGCTACCTCACTGCGGAAATCCCCCGTGGCAATGGTGGTGAGCGTATTGTCTTCAGCGCTGTAGCGGCTGATTTCTGTGGCGGTGACCACATATATTTCAAGTTCCTGACGGTTCATGGCGGTGGCGATGGTGCGTTTGCCATCATGGGTGATGCCCCAAGCCGCCCATAGAATATCGCTCAACTCTTGCTTTGTGACCGTGGACGCAGGGTTGATGTCGCGTTGCGAGCATCGGAGGCTCATTGCCTTCATAAGTGGCATTCCCCCTGTGGTGTTAGGCTGAGGAAGCACCTCGGCGTTGGCCGACAGGCATGTGCCTATGGCTGTGGCTACTGAAGCCACTTTCACTAATAAGCTATTTTTCATATCTCAGTAATAAATTTGCGTACCACAAATTTACAAAAAAGGATGAAATATGCGCAAAAAAGCGCCCTTTTTAACGTGTTTCAGCAATGAAAAAAGCGCTTGCTCCATTGGAGGGGGAGCAGGCGCTTTTTTAGGAATATACCATTTTTATGGAGGCTTACCTGATGATGAACTTTTTTGTTACATTTTTGAACCGCAACAGGAATATGCCCTTTTGGTCGATGGTGAGCTCTCTGTCGCGGCTGGCGCAGATCATCCTGCCCTGCATATCATAAATATATGCCACAGCACTACTATCGTTGGTGTATATCTTTACCTGATTTCCGCCTTGTCCGTCTCCTGCATCAGGTCGTTATTCGAACTCAAGTCCACGCTGTAGTCAATTTCATCATATTCTTTGATTTCTTTGAAGACCTTGCTCCATACAGGATGCGCCATGTAAACGTCTTTGCTTCCCTTTGGCACCATTAATGTTGCCGCTCCGAAAGGCCTACCATAGGAATCTTCGGTGTCTTTAGTAGGATCATATTCACTTGGAATAGGGTTTTGTGCATACACAGTTTGTAAACAAGGTTGGTGCCATGACCTTAATACGCCATCAATTGTAACACGAGAATAAGAAGGTGCTATTGAATAAAGATATTTTAACTTTGATGGCAAGATTATGGTCCTTAAATTTTCACACTTATCAAAAACGAAAAAATCTTTTAAAGAGTCAATATTATTTGAAAACTGAAAGACTTGCACATGGTCGTTTTTAATCATTATCGCATAGGGGTCTTCAAATGCAAGATCAATTTTCTTGATATCGTCAGGCATTTGATAGACAGGGTCTCTTTTTCCCTGTGGATACCAACGGAATGCCATATCTTTTTTTGTGACAAGAACTCCATTGATGCTGCCGTAAATTTCGTTACGAGGAGAAACTTCAATAGCTTCCAGTAAAGGACAGTTTTGCCATAGCATGTAATAGCCATATCCTGCTACTTCTTTTTTATTATTCTTAGCACGGATTTCTTTGATGTTTGCCCCTATGTAGAGATATTTAAGGAATCTGTATAAATAAAAACAATCTTCTAATCTCTCTGGCACCAACTCTCCAAAGCTGACGAGGTTCTCTGGAAGACGAATGGCGTTGATGCCTGTGAATGCAAATGCCCAGTTGCCTATGGTGTGGACTTTTTCTGGGATGTTGAGCTTTAGCAGGGGGTAGCAACGGAAAAACGCTCCATCACCTATATACTCCACACTTTCTGGAAGCGTCACCTTTGTGACATGGCCAAGGTAAAACGCATACAGCCCCAGCCCCCTCACTTCATACTCTTTTCCGTTTTCAGTGTGGATAAACTGCGGTATGGTTACATCTCCTTTTAAGGCTGTGTCGGCTTCGTTGAGAATGGCAAACTTCTCCTGCTTGACAGAGTCGGTCATCACCTGGTATTTCAGTTGTCCTTGTTGGATATATTGGTCTGTGGCGATCCAACCTTGGACGCGCGCCCCTCTCTGCATGAATTTCGGACTGAGCTCATACAATAATGAGTCTGTTCCCCACTCACGCCCCCAACTGCCTGGGACAGCCTGTGAGTAGGCAAACGACAGAATCGCTACCAAAAATAATAAAGTCTTTTTCATGTTTGTACCTATTAAATTGTTAAATGATATTTTTATTGGTGAACAGCATTTACTGCTATTCTTGATTTTTACTGCCAGTGGCATTTTTCTCCGCATAGAGGACAAACCTGTTTGATGTTTGTGAAAATCTGCTGAATACATTGCCATCCTCGGAAGTACAGGCGGAGTTGGCGGCAATGAATGTGTTGCCTGTCGCCACGATTTGGCATCTAAGGTAAGTGGCTTTTTCGTAGCCGGCATCATAAACGAAAGCCTTGTCGCGCGAAGCGTTGATAACGTTGCGTTCCACCACGTTGCCCTTGAATGTGACGGACTGGTTAGTGGCCTGCTCCAAGAGGGCGCAAAGCTCGTAGTCGCTTTTAATGTAGTTGCCGCTCATATTGTATGAGGCGTTTCTCACATTCCTTGTGAAGATTCGGGTGTCGCCCTCAAGGTGGTTTTCCCGTGCCTCAAGGGACACGAATTCAATCGGATTTTCTGCGCTGGAGCCGGAGGCTGTCATCAGCGTCTGCAGCCCCGTTGCCCAGTTTCTGTGGGCCGTCACTTTCGCGGTCTTTTCCGAGGCTAATAGCATAGTGTAGCCCGCTTTTGCGAAGTCGAGAGGATAACTGTAACTTTTGCTGTAGGTGTAGTTGATGGTGTTGTCGTTGAAAATGACATTTGTGCCAATGGCATGTAGGCACACATGGTTCTCCGTGTCACCGTACACACCAACGTGGCAATCCGACATGAAAAGGTTTCGGCACACCTCCACAGGGCTGTCGCAAGAGCCGGAATAGTGGTTCTTTCTCTCCTCCAATTCGTTGCCGTCGCCGTAGCAAACATCATAGAGTACGCTCACATCCATTGTCCCATAGAAGGTATTTTGGTCAAATGTGCCCCTTTCCCAGTTGGAGTAAATCACCTTGTTGTCGTTGAAACTTACATTGTGGTAATCTGTAAAAGTGTCGAAACTGAAAGTGGCTGCGACTTTAACCGGAGCGTCCATGTAGAAGTCGTTGCCATCAATATGCACATCGTTCACCACGTGGTTGATGGGCGTTTTGCTGAACGTTGTTATGCCGTCATCATCTTTCACCCGGTTATCATCTTGGTTGGTGAAAAAGGTGAGAAAGCGGTCGTTTGCCCCATCCCAATCACCAATGATGCCTGTGTCAACACCAATGGATGTGTCAGCTTCTGAAGTTTTGCGGCTATATTCTCCACCTCTCCCGATTCCCTGCTCTGCCGTGGGTATGTAAGGGACAATTTCGTTATGAAATTCGTTGCCTGTGATGTAGATGTGTTCCTTTCTCAATTCTGTGGCTCCGTCGGTTGTTCCGGTGTAGTTGTTGACACTCCAAATGGCAAGAGCCTCGTCGTTACCGTATTTGCGGATAATGTTATGGTTGATGTTCACATGCTGCAAATCGCCTCTCAGCCACAGGCCACCACCGATTTTCTGGCGGTTGTAGTTGATAAGCTCGCAGTCGGATATGGTGATGTTCTTCCCTCTCCTGATATCCACGTTTGTGCCGGGGAAATCCTCTAAATGGATTTTAACAGACTTCATGCTGACGCTTGATGCGTTGTAGATTTTTACAGCATAGAATCCATTGGCGAAAGGTTTCTGATTGTCTTTTGTGAAATTACAGTCTCTTGGGTCAAATTTGCACTCTATCGTTAAGTCGTGAATATCGACCGACACTTTTCCTTCGTCGTTGTCATCTTCATTCACGGGACGTGTCTTGTCACCCAAAACACCAATGATGCAGTCGTCCACAAATTCGAAGCCTTCATCGAGAATGAGTTTTGTCTTTTCGCTTTTTCCGTAAATGATAACATTTTGCTTATTGAATACAAGGCTGTTAGGAAGCGTGAATTCGCCTTCGTAATCAAGCTTGATAATGATGGTATCCAACCCCTCATACTTGACTCCTTTTTCTGCAAATGTTTTTGTAATTTTCACAAAAGTATCCAATCATCTTGGTTGTGGATTATGGTAGGGTTTGTTATTAAATAAACCTCATTTTTCATAAATAATAAGTATTAAAGTTTATGCGCAAATTTATTTATTTTTTTAAATAATAAAAGGTGGTTTCCGTTTTTTTGTGTAAAAAATGTTAATATTAAGCATAAGCATTTGTAGCGAACAGTCCTTCTGGTGGCATTGTCTTTACCTTGGGCGGAAGAAGGAGAGGAAATAGGGTGGGAACGGGGTCTCGAAATGGAGGGGCGAGTGGGTGCGAGGGTGATAGAATGCGAGGCGGAAGGCGTGGAGGCAGAGACGGCTTGCCCCGTCCACTCGGCTACCATACTTGTAGTCGCCCACTATGGGGTGGTGCAGTGCCTGCATGTGCACGCGAATCTGGTTTTTGCGTCCGGTATGTAGGTGGAGCTCAAGCATGGCGAACCGCTCGTTTTGCTGGAGCAGCCGCCAGTCGGTGCTTGCCCATTTGCCGCCGTTGTTAGTTCGGCTGCTGATGATTTTCATGCTTGGAGTGTCTTTCAGCCAGCTCTCTATGTGTCCTGCCTCTTTTTGCATTTGGCCTTCCACTACTGCCACATATCGGCGGTCAATGACGGTACTGTGCCAGTCGGCGGTCATGAGCTGCTGCACCTCGGTGCTTTTGGCATACACCATCAGTCCGGATGTGCGCGTGTCGAGGCGGTGCACCACGTGGGCGGTGCACCGCTGGTGCGTCTCCATAAAATATCGGTCGAGCAAATCTTTCATGTTGAGGCTGTTACGACCCACGCCCATCGATAGCACCTCGTCGGCTTTGTCCACCACTATCAGATCACGGTCTTCATACGCCACCGTGAAGTACTGGCTGAAGTCGAACCGCGTGCGGCCCACTCCCGGGTGCTTGCTTATTTCTACCAGAGCGTCGGGGTGGACGATGAAGTCGTGCCTTGTCTGTACCGTCTTGTCCACGAGCACGCCACCGCCCGTAAGAATGGACTTGGCCTTGCTTCGGCTGATGCCCTGGAGTTTCTTCATCACAAAGTCGAGAAGCGGCATCTCTTCCCTCGACAGAAACTGGGTGTACTGTGCATCTATGCGAGGCACATGGCCTGTGGCGTTGTGGTAAGTGTGATTGTTGTGATTGTGACGCATATGACCAAAAAATTGCGGTATCTTCACCACAAAATTAGTGAAAATATCGCAATATGTATGAAAATGAGAGTTTGGGAAAAACTTTTATCCTTCAAAGAAGCGACGGAAACGCTCGAAAATCCTGTTCTTGGTGGTTTCCGAAGGCTTGACGCTTGGCGACGATTTTAATGCCTCGAAGGTCTTGCGGTCGGCATCGGTGAGTGTTTCGGGCATATACACACTCACGTTCACCAATAAGTCGCCGGTGCCATAGTGGTCGGGTGAGGGAAGGCCTTTACCCCGCAGGCGCAGAATTTTGCCAGGCTGGGTGCCCGGCTCAATGGTGACACGCACACGGCCATCCACGGTGGGCACTTCCACCTTTCCGCCAAGCACGGCGGTAGGAATGTCGAGCATAAGGTTATACACCAGGTCGTTGCCGTCGCGGTGGAATTGGCTGTCGTTTTCTTCCTCAATGACGATGAGCAAGTCGCCTGGCACACCACCGCCTGGGGCATCGTTGCCTTTGCCGCTCATTTTGAGTGTCATGCCTTCGCCTACACCGGCTGGAATGTTGATGGAGATAATCTCGTCTTTCTTAATCAGCCCTTGACCACCGCATTCCGGACAGCGCTCCTTGATGATTTTGCCCTTACCTCCGCAGGTGTGGCATTCGCTTTGGGTCTGCATAGTGCCAAGGATGGTGCGCTGCATTCGCGTTTCCACACCTGTGCCATGGCAGGTGGGGCAAGTGTCGAGCTGAGTGCCATTCTTGGCACCTGTGCCATGGCAAGCCTCACACGAAACCATGCGTGGTATCTTCAACTTCTTTTCTACGCCGTGAGCCACGTCTTTCAGCGAGAGCCTCACGCGCACGCGAAGGTCGCTGCCACGCTGCACTCTACGCCCGCCGCGAGAGCGTCCGCCGCCGAAGCCGCCGAATCCGAAGTCGCCGAAAATGTCGCCGAACTGTGAGAAAATATCGTCCATCGACATTCCTGCGCCACCGAATCCGCCTTGTCCGCCTTGTGTGCCGGCGAAACCGAACTGGTCGTAGCGTGCACGCTTCTCCTTGTTCGACAGCACGTCGTAGGCTTCAGCGGCTTCCTTGAATTTTTCCTCAGCGGCTTTCTTCTCGGCGTCGGTTTTGCCTTGCTGGCGGTCGGGGTGATATTTAATTGCTAATTTGCGGTATGCTTTTTTTAATTCATCTTCTGTGGCGTTTTTCTGAACGCCAAGCACTTCATAATAGTCTCTTTTTTCTGCCATCGTTGCTGTAATGTGTTTTTAATTACTGACCTACTACCACTTTTGCGTGGCGAAGCACTTTGTCGTTGATCGTATAGCCTTTCTGCACAGTGTCGATCACCTTCCCCTTCATGCTTTCTTCTGGAGCGGGGAATGTGGTGACAGCCTCGTGAACGTCGGCGTCGAAATCGACGCCGGTGGACTCCATCGGCTTCACTTGCTGTGATTCGAGGTATTTTAAAAACTTATTGTAGATGAGGTTTACCCCGTCCTTCAGGCTGTCCTTGTCCTCTGTTTTCTCGATAGCGTCGAGGGCGCGCTCAAAGTCATCGACCACAGGGAGAAGATCGCGCATGGCTTTTTCTCCACCATTCTTTATGAGGTCGGCTTTTTCTTTGAGTGTGCGTTTGCGGTAGTTGTCAAACTCTGCCATCAGGAAAAGGTATTCCTTCTGTGATTTTTCGAGCGCGGCTTGCAGTTCAGTTATTTTCTCTTCGGGAGTTTTCTCCTTTGCGGGCTGTTCTGCTTCCTCAGTTTCACCGTTTTCTGACGTGGAGTTCAGGTTCTCTCCCTCCTGTTGCTGAGTGTTATGCTCATCGGCTTGAGCCTCTTTTTGCACATCCTTCTCCATATCATTTTCGTGTTTTTGATTTTTCTTGCTCATATTTCTATATCTTTTTTTCATTATCGTGATAAGTAATCTTGTGTGAAAGCTATGATAATGTGGAGGCACTTGCTATCCCCACCTTTTGCTGGCGCAGGTGTGAACTTTCGCTTCTGATTCTATAAGCAAAAACGATGCCAACTCGTATGGCAGTGGTTGCGCTCAAGCTCTATTTACAAAGGTATGACATAATGGCTGTGCTGCGCGAACTTTGTTGATGCTTTTTCTGCCAAATCGGCATTGTGGAATATGCCAAAAATTGACGAACCGGATCCCGACATGGCTGCATAAATGGCTCCCTCGTCGATTAAACTCTGCTTAATCGACGCCAATTCAGGGTATTGCGCGAACACACTTTGCTCGAAATCATTTGCGAGCTCCGACTGCCATCGCTCTATGCCGGCTGACAGAATGCTGGGCAGCGGTTTTGATGATGGCTTTGGGGTGGCTTGGGCATAGGCTGCTTTTGTGGGGACCGACACGTCTGGCTTCACGAGCAGCATCCCCATTCCTTTGAGCGACACTTTGATGGGGGAGAATACATTTCCGATGCCCGTGGCCATCATAGGGGTGTTGTAGATAAAAAATGCGCAGTCGGCGCCTATCTTCGATGCCATTTCTGCCAGCCGTTCATTGGTAAGCCCCACTTTAAACATATCGTTGAGCATTTTCAGACAGAATGAGGCGTCACTCGACCCTCCGCCCAATCCAGCGCCATCGGGAATATGCTTCACTAAGTGTATTTCCACAGGTGGCAGGCCGAATTCATTCTCCATTATCCTGTAGGCTTTCATCACCAGATTTTTTTCGGCGGGGCAGTCCACAGTGCGCCCGTAGCACTTAAGAGTGGTGTCGCTGCAGTTGTTAGCTGCAGGCACAATTTCAAGAGAGTCGGTCAAGGGAATGGGGTAGAACACGGTCTCGATGTTGTGGTATCCATCGGGCCGCCGGCTCACGATGTTGAGGCC
>ERZ808278.204-NODE-204-length-48750-cov-23.935948_pt1 | contig 48750 bp, 48 predicted proteins | sample MGYA00521239_ERZ808278 | MGnify/ENA primary metagenome ERZ808278 (study PRJEB31516, sample SAMN03275600) | gut metagenome | biome: mammalia-associated habitat; material: feces | host: Papio cynocephalus | place: Kenya | collected 2012-07-17 ... | reverse complement strand
GTTGTGCATAAACAACATAATTTCGAATTTAAATAATTTTAAGAGACACTAGTGAAAGTTTTATTTAAAATGTTAGCGGTTGTCTCCCGAAAATTGTAAGTTTATAGTGACAATAAAAACAAAGCTTACAATGGATACAATCGCTAACAAGTGCAAAGTTATAAAAAACGTAGGAAACAGCCAAACAAAATCCGAAATAAACGCTTCCGTAGTCGGAGAAAACGTTCTTAAAGCTGCCTTTCCTCAGATTACAGGATTCATCATAGAAGACTATACAATCTCTCCTTTAGAAGTTAAGCTAGTGCTAAGGAGTACAGCTAGCCATGCTTTTTGCGACCGTTGTGGCCAGCCAACCTTTCATACACGTGGTTGGCAAAAAAGGACCGTGACCATGCGTCCTTTGGTGAACAAGCGATTTGTATTGGTCTTGTATATGCGCCGTTTCTTCTGTAAGGCAGAGAAACATATATTTACAGAACAACAACCCAGCTGGTTGAACAAATATGCGAGATTCAGTATCAGCTGCATTGAATTGATGAACCGCTTACACCTACGTATGTCTTCCGTATCAACCTCAAATATATTGCGCAAGATGGGAATCACCTGTTGCCCAAACACTTGTATAAATCATCTGATAAAGACGGGAAAGTCTCCTGTTAGTACCGCTGTAAACATTGGCATAGACGATTTCGCCAAGCGAAAAGGGCATTCTTATGGCAGCGTCATCGTAGACCACGACACAAACAAGATTTTAGAGCTAATAGACTCCAGAGAGTCAAAAGTCGTTGCAAAAGTACTGGAGCAGTACCATAACCTGAAGAGCATCACACGTGACAGGGGAATATGCTTTATCAAGGCCATAAGGCAAGGTGCGCCATACGCAAAGGTCATAACAGACAAGTTTCATGTTGTCGAAAACTTAACGAGTGCTGTGTTTCCACAGTTGCAGCGATGGTTCCTGCAGGTGAGAAAAAGTTGCTCTCCCAAGGGATGATTGGTCCCAAAGCCCCTCAAATAGATAAAATTTGGCTTTATTCCAACATATATTCTGTTATGGATGCCATGTGCAAGAATGCCCGAAGAAAGCAGAAAATAGCAGATTGGCACCTCTTCATGCATCTATATGCTAAGCAGGGGCTGTCGCTGAAGGAAATCCATGAGAAAACAGGATTCAGTGGGACAAAAATGGGAAAATTAAAAGATACGTCCTATGAAAGCTTGCTCAATGGTGAGCAGCGTTGGGGGTATGGCAATATAGAGGCTATCACCAAACGAATTCTGTGCAAGAACTCCTTGGATTATTCTGTCATTGCTAAAGGCTTGCATTCTACAAGCAAGAAAGAGTATTTGAAAAAGCTCCTTTTCCTATTAAGGGGAAAAATGCAAAAGGAAATGGCAGAATACAAGAACGAGTACAATAATTTTCTACGAAAGGACACTATAAAGAAGGAAGAGTCTGATCTTTGGAACTCAATTGTGCATTTCAACTATCACCCAAAGACACTCTCTGTAAAAATGTTCCTTTCGGATAGCCGCGTTGGTGACTTGTCATATTACATGTCGACATTCCAAGGGATTTTGAGTGGGGAGTCTAAGATGAACTTGTACCAATGGATTAATATGGCAATAGGATGTGGTGAGGAAGAAATTGAAGAGTTCGCCAAGGGGCTGACTAAGGATTATCAAGCTATCAAGAACTCTATCAACTGTAAATGGAACAATGGTGTACTTGAAGACTCTGTTTGCAAAATCAAAACAGCCAAAAGAATTATGGGCGGAAGGGCAGGCATTCCTCTCTTGGAATTGAAGGTCTCCTCAAACTTAGATACATAAATGTACTAAAATTTGAGAAGAACCTATAATTTTCTTGCCCTAGTCTGCTATTTTTTTTGCAAATATACAACTTTTATTTGAAACTCAAATCATTACGCAATGATTTATTGTACTTTTTAACCTATAAGCCCATTCATCGACTTTACGCAAATGCCGTAAAATCGTCCGATTCGTATTTTCCACATCTAAACTCTAGCTTATTGCTATAATTTGACTATCTTATGGTAAAAACATGATGTTTAAGAGGGCAGAAACTGACGCTTTTTTATGAAACGATTATACTGCGAGACGATAATACGAAATAAATCCGTGGTATTCATACTCTGAAAACCACGGATTTATTATGAAAAAAACACCTATGTATTGATGAGAATTACTCATGCTTTGAATTCTGGTAGATGATGAGAATTACTCATGATGATGGTGATGACCATCGCAAGCGTCATGATGGCAGGTGGCATCGCCATACTGCAAGGTATCGCCCAAGAAAGCATTCATCACAGCGTCGACATCCTCGGCTGGAGCACCACCATGGATGGCGATGTTCATCTGGTTGAGCAGATTCACGGCACCAGCGCCCAATCCACCACAAACTACGTCGGTTACACCCAATCCGTTCAGGAAGTTTGGCATCGCACCATGTGCATGCTCAGGAGCCTGGAGCACCTCCTTATTGATGATTTTCTTGTCCTCTACTTCGAATACCGTTACCTGTGGAGCCTTGCCGAAATGTGGGAAAAGCTTGCCCTCGGCGGTAGGAATCGCAATTTTCTGTTTCATGTTCATATTTTTATTATTTATCAATCTATTTCTGTGGATGATGATCGAGGCATTCTTCTCCGTCCGGAAATCCTTCGGCATCTTTCCTGTGAGGCGCTTGAAGAACTTCACGAAGTAGGATGGGTCCTCGAAGCCCAGTTGGTAAGCCACCTCCTTGATGCTGAGCGTTGAGTGCTGTATCTGTCGCTTTGCCTCCAAGACGATGCGTTCGTTGATGATTTGCAGGGGCGAACGATGGGCACTCTGGCTCACATACTTGGTCAGCGTGCGAGCCGAAATGTTGAGCATGTCGGCATATTCCTGCACGGTATGTACGCTATGGAAGTTCTGCTCCAAGAGTTGGCGGAATCGCACGAAGGTACGGTTGGCGATGCTCGACACATAGAGCTTCGGCACTTCCCTTCGCTCACCACTGCGCTGTACCCTTATCAGGAAGAGGCGCACAAGATACTGCATGTAGTCCTTGTGGGCGAAGGCTCCCGAGAGGGAATACTCGCGATTCATCTCGTTCACCAAGAGCATCAGGCGGTCAGCCTCCTCGTTCGTAATCTTACAATAAGGCAGGGAGTCGTAGGCATTGAAGACATCATACTTCAAGAAGACACTCTCGCTCGATTCCTCATCTGCCATAAAACTGGCATTGAAGTGGATGATGACCCCCTCATAATCGTTGGGGCCATCGAAGGCATGCACCTGACCTGGAGCGATGAAGAAGATGGTATTGTCGGTAACAGGATAGTCTCTGAAATCGACGTGATGCACCCCGTGACCTCGGCGAAACCAAATGATTTGGTAAAACTCATGTGCATGGGGCATCATCGGTCCCGGACGATTGTTGGCAAAGAACCGTGGCATGAACTGGAGTTCCAGCTCAAGTCCTGAGTGCGTATTTTCCGCAATCGTATATGTTCTAACATCTTCCTTCTTCATTGCTTCATCTTTTAATTTTTTCCTTGCGAGGCATTCGGCATCGTTCGATGCTTGTTTTTACAACTTTCAAATTCATCCCTTAGCGAGATAAATCTTGATTTCTCGGATGCAAAAGTACATAATCTTATCGACACCGACAAATCAAGTACACGAATTTACCATTCTTTATCTCGAAACTTCCAAACTATTTATAGCTGAAAGGTTGAAAGCGGACTGATAGTCTCCTTTAGAAATTCTTATTGCAGATTTGCATTGCCACTCCATCGGGCATCAGTTCGAATCCATGTCGCTGATAGAAAGTAGCATTGCAGCTCTCCTCTGGCATCACATTAATATAAAAATAAGAAAGATAATGCTCCTTGGCTTGCTCCACGAGTTGGGAAGCGATGCCTTGGTGCTGATAATCGGGTGAAACGAGTAGGTAATGCAGGAAGGCGGTCATCCCACCATCATCCAATCCTCTCACCAATCCTACCAATCTCTCTCCATCCCACGCCGTAAGCACGTAGGATGATTTCTGCAGGGCTTGATAGAGTTGCTGGGGATAGTTGCCCGATACCCAGTGGATGGAACAGAAAAGTTCCTCCACCTGTGCCTGTGTAAATTTTCTCTCCGTTGTAAATGTAATGTTTGGTTTCATATTCTAATCTCCTTATATTCTTGTTTTATCTCCCACAAAATGGTAAATAATGATTTTCGGATGGTAAAATTACACAAACTTTTTCAGTCTTCAAAACAAAAGTCCGATATTTACCATTCTTTAGCTTGAAAATACAACGATTGTTTCGGATTGTATTCTTAATTTTGCAATCGAGAAAGAAGAAAGAAGTTTTCTGAAATATTTCGACCTGTACAGTTGAAACGGGCTGAATTGAAAATCGGCGGCCGAAGGGAAAGTCAAAGCCCAAAAGCACCTAGCCCAGGGTAACACCCTGGGTAGATATGGCGACATTCTAACACCGTTTTACCCCAGGGTGTTACCCTGGGCTAGGTGCTTCTGCCCTTTCAGGGCGTATAGGACATTCCAACCGTACAGGTCGAAATATTTCTGAAATAAGAAAAAACAGTATCAAGATATATTATCAGAAAAAACAGTATCAAGATATATAAAGTAATAACAAAAGTAATAACAATTTAAAAAGAAGAAAGAAAATGGAAAAGAAAATCAATGCTTATCTTCAGATTACAATGAAGATCAAAGAGAGCGACCGTCCAAGTGCAGCTAAGGTGTATTTCGACTATCGCGAACCATTCTTGAACACCATCGAGGGTGCTTTGAGCAAGGCTTTGTTGGTACGTGACGAGGACGTACAGGTTCTCCACGGTTTCGACAGCAAGGAGCATGCAGCTGCTTACTTGGAGTCAGACATGTTTAAGGACGATGTAGCCAAGGGCCTCTCTCCTTACTTCCAGGCAGACCCAGAGATTCGCATCTTCACAGTTGCCGGATAAAGCAATTTAGTTTGTTGCTATAAAAAATATCTGTATGAAAGAAATCCTAACTTGAAGGAAACATCGCTTAATTGCTTAATCGCTTAATTGCTTAATCGCTTAAGAGATATCTCCCTTCGAGTTAGGATTTTATTTTTTTTCTTTTCTACTTCTAGATTCCATATTGGGAAACCACATTGTTGTGAGCATCCACTTCCACCTTGATAATGCGAAGCTTGTCGCCCCACTTGAGGTTTATTTTACCCTACACTTCGTCCAGCCGATAAAGCTTCCAGCCATCAAACTGTATGATAATCTTGTGCAACTGGGTGCCTTGGCGCAACGCCTCAACCCTCGGAGCCTCGGCATATTGGTAGATTTGCTTCTTGGCATCCTCCCATTGCTGGGCTATCAGTCCCTCATGCACCTTCTTCGTCATACCCTTCTCCTTCTTCGGAATCAACTTCAGCTCCAAGATGTAGCTGTGCTTCGTAGGGTAATGGGTCAAGTCGGGCAAGAGGAAGAAGACAGGCATAATATTGCTTGCGCACATTGTTGTTAGGAATGCCGAGGATGAGCTTGTCGCCACGTGTGCCCTTGATGGTGAGCATGCCGTAATAGAACAGCAGGCTCTGGAATATCTCCGGATCCGTTATCTTGTTGGCAGGGAATGTCTCCTCCAGATGAGTGACTATCTTGCCCGTCTCGGCTATCGTCTTGATAACACCCTTTCGGTCGCCATCGGGATGAATCATGCCGTTATTTTTATAAATAGGTGAACATCTCACGCACGTCCTCGGTCGAGAAACCAAGCATCTGGTTGAACTCAGGCTTGGTGGAGATGTGCCTGGTCCTCCAACAATGGAAGATACTTAGTCTTATCGACGTAGTATTGGTTTCTACTGATTACCTCAACGAAATCAGACACACCGTAAGGTACTCTTTTCACTTGTTTCTGCTCCATGTCACTATTTGTTTTTGAAATCTATATTCTATATCTGCTGGCAAAGATTATGCAAACGAGAGCAATGAAAGCTTGCTTTCTTATTGCCGAATGCAGCTAATCCTCTGCAAAAATACAACTTTCTATTGAAACTTCCAAAAAATCATTTGGAAATCTAACCTTCCACCTACTATTGCGGAAACTTTCCCTCCTATGTTTCGCTTGAAAAGCTTATAAACAGAGGATATCCATGCTTTTTCTCCAGCTCAATACATCCCCAAAAATAATGATTTTAGCTTAAAAAAACTTGATAATCTCTTTTTCACTTTGGCTTTTTCGCAAATATTGAGTAACTTTGCACCGATTTTTAAAGGTAAAAAGTAAAAAGGTAAAAAGAATAAACAATGAAGAATAAAGCATTCATGCTCGCCATCGCCCTGATGATGGCGATGACAACAGGTACAGTGATTGCAAAGGGCAACCACAACAGTTCTGAGGCAATGACCAAGCAAGCCGATGGCACATACGTGGTCAACACCACCACCCTTGCCAAGGACGTGAGAGGATTTCGTGGCAACACACCGCTCAACATCTATATTAAAGGTAATAAGGTGGTGAAGATTGAGCCACTCGCCAACCAAGAGACACCGAACTTCTTCAACAAGGTGAAGACGGGATTGCTCAAAAAATGGTATGGCATGAAAGTAAGCAAGGCTTCCACAGCCAACGTGGATGGTGTGACTGGCGCCACCTTCTCCAGCAAGGCTGTGAAGGAGAACGTGAAAAGAGGCGTAAAGTATTACCAGGCGCATAAGTAAATTAGACATGCTGGTCATCGACTTGGCACTCGCCGTAAGCATTGACGCATCGGTATTGATTCCACAAAAGAAATAATAAATAGAAAAACTCCCAAGGAAAGCTTTTTTCCTTTGGAAGTTTTTTATATTTCCTGCCAGTTAGATTTTCATTTATCTCTGCTTGAAGACAAATCTCGCCAAGCCATAAACGTATCTTCTGAAGCCTGGGCGATAAGCCAGCGTGCGGTCGAACCATCCGAGATGCTTGCCCACCATTCTCACAACCATGCCCACATACACCATGGCAAACAAGGTTCCGATGCCCACGATGTACCATTGCCATGCGCCAAAGAACACATAGCAGAAGATGACCGCCAAGATGACCAGCGAACAATCCACGCATATCTTTACCTTCGGAAACTCCACGCCCGTAACCTGGCTCACGGCGACAGGGAATCCCTCGCCCGGCATGGTGACCGAACCGCATCTCACCTCCAAGGCGATTCCGATGCCAAGGATGGTGCAACCCAAAACCTGAGACACTATCTTCTGCCACAAATCGACAGGCACGAGCCAAGTGGTAAGCAACATATTGAGGTCGATGAGTGAGCCGAAGACGAAGCCCACCAAGAGCTGGAACAACTGCACAGGTTCGAATTTCTTTCTCAGTACGATGATCTGTCCCAACACCAGGACGGCATTCATGATGTAAGTATATTGTCCGATGGTGAGCTTAGGAATGCCCAAGCCCTGCTTGCCCGCCGTCTCAAACACATACGGCAAAGTGGAAATCACACTCGACCCCAGCATACTCCTCACGCAAACTGCCACTCCAAGGGTCATCACACACAACGAAACGAGCAACAACACATGTTGCCACAAAAACGATACAATCTGATCTTTTCTACTCATAAATACATCTTTTTATCTTAGGATTTAGAGGCATATCGCTCGCTCCATAATAGGCTTGTCGTTTGCTCCATAATTGGCTTGTCGCTCGACTCGCCCTTTAAACACATCGCTCGCCCTTGCCTTTAAATCCGATGCAAAAGTACAAAAAAATAAGCAGATATGCAAGTTTCCGTCCCCATTTCCTTGCTTTTCCTCGCTTTTCATTACCCTTTCCTCGCCTTTCCTTGCTTTTGAAATAAAGAATCGAGCATAAAAACAATAACAAATCAGATGATTCTGCATTATTTTTTATACTTTTGCACATAGAAAAAGAAAATTTCTTCGTTCAGGGGGTGATTGAATCCCAAAAGGTTTGTATATGAGAGTAGAAAACAAGACAGAAAAGACAATGACAGAAGAAAAAGAACAACAGTTGGAACGGCTGTTCCACAACCATTACGAGCGAATGTTTCGCTTAGCCTTTGCCTTGCTCCATGACAACGAAGAAGCTAGGGATGTGGTGAGTGACGTTTTCTCCAAGTTGTGGGATAAATTCTCGCAAGAGGAGGTTCCGAAAAAGTCAATCTCAAAGACTGAGGCTTCGAAAGAATCTTTCTTGCGGGAAGAGACCGCTTCCGCTTATTTGATGCGAAGTGTGAAGAACGCTTGCCTCAACATCATCTCCAAGAAAAAGAGGGACGAGAGGCTCATCAAGTTTCTCCCACTTTCGAATGAGGAGTCTATCCGACTGGAGGAACCCAGCCGATTGGAGGAACGATGGCAAGCCACCATGGATTGCATCGACCACGACCTGTCGCATCAAACAGCCGCCGTCATCAGAATGTGCTATGGCGAAGGTTGCTCGTATCGAGAAACCGCCGAAGAACTCGGCATCAGTATTTCTGCGGTAAACAAGCATATCGTCAAAGGCTTGCGAACGCTGAGGGAGAAACTGAAAGTTTTCGAATGATTACAAACATAGTGATTTGCCGAATGATTACAAACATGGTGATTCTCGACGCTTGAAGACGTCCAAGCAAAGGGAATTGCTTAATAAATTAAGTTGAGAGAATTGCTCAATAAAAAGAAAGGAACGAAGAAATGAAACAAGAAAAACTTGACATACTGCTCAACCTGTTGGAACACCCTGAGAACTACACGGAGTCTCAGAAGGATGAGCTCCTGGCAGATTCTGAAGTGAAAGAAATCTACCAGCAGATGGTAGAAACTCGTGAAGCCCTCGACTACAAGAAGTCGAAGGAAGAGATGGCTATGCCTTCGATTTCTGAAGAATGGGAAAGACTGAAGAAAACAAAGGAGAGTGAAGAACAAAATTATAAAGAGAAAACATCTTCCAAGATTGTTCCTCTTTGGTCTCCAATGCGAAAGGTGGCGGCAATCGCCGCAGTGCTCGTGATTTCCGGCATTGCCTTTGCAGCCATCCACTTGGCAACCCATAGCCACCAAGAGGAGGTTGATAATAACAAAGAGCTGGTTGCGGAACGCAGTGATTCCACCAAGCAAGCCACTGCTATCGCAAACACTGCACCTAGCGAAAAGACAGATAGTGCATCAACCGAAAAGCTTCCCCTGGTATATGAGAACGCAGAGTTGCAGGCTATCCTGACCCCTATCGCCCAGCACTTTCATCTCAAAGTGGTTTACCAGAACGAGGCTTCACGCCATATCCGTCTCTATCTCCAACTGACGGAAGGCATGGGTTTGGATGACATCATCGAACTGATGAATCATTTTGAGAAAGTGAATGTCCGACATGAGGGAGAAACTTTAATCGTGGAATAAATTGCGAATCATCCGTAGATTATTCGTGGAATAAATCGTGGAATAACATGAAACAGAAAATACAATCGCTGGCGTGGGCTTGGCTGATGGTTCTCTTGACCATTCTTCCTCTGCAAAGAATCCAAGCCCAACGCATCACCCATAACTTCCGCAATACCTCGATGTCGGAAGCACTCACCCTTCTTGCCAAAAGCACGAAGGACTATCGCATCAACTTCGTGTACAATGAATTGGAGGATTTCACCGTCACTACAAATATCGTAAAGCGCACGGCTCCCGATGCCATCCAACAAATCATCGGCTTCTATCCGATGAAGATGACCATTGACGGACAAAACATCTTCGTGGAATGCACGCAGAAGACTCCCACCAAGATGATGGGACGCATCATCGACACGCATCGTCGCCCTGTGGATTTCGCCAACGTTGCCTTACTCAATGTGCGTGACTCAAGTTTCATCACAGGCGGAGTGACCAATGAGAACGGTCAGTTCGTGATTCCTTGCGAGGCGAGAAAGGCTATCGTAAGGGTGAGTTGCGTGGGCTATCATACGGCTTATGGCACTTACGATACAGGCAAGTTGGGCAACATCACCTTGAAGGAAGCGACGATGAACCTACAAAAGGTGGTGGTCAAGGGGCATCAGAAGACTTTCGAGAAGAGTCGGGAAGGTTTGCTCACCAATGTACAGGGCACCCAGTTGAGCCATGCAGGTACGGCAAACGATGTACTGAAATACGTACCTATGGTGACAGGAAGAGACGGAAGCTTTGAGGTCTTTGGCAAGGGAAAGCCAGAAATCTATATCAACAACAGAAAGGTACAAGGCGACCAAGAGTTGGCTCAGCTCAATTCCTCCGACATCAAGAACGTGGAGTTGATAACCAATCCTGGAGCCAAGTATGATGGTTCGGTGAGGTCGGTCATCCGCATTCGTACTCGTCGTCCACAAGGTGAGGGATGGAGCGGAAGTATCACCACCCAAAATGGTTTTCAGCATTACTTGGGAACGGTAGATCGTGCCAATCTGAAGTATCGTGTGGGCGGACTGGAAGTCTTTGCCAACATGGGGTATCTCAACAAGAAAATCTACTTTGCCCAGACTCAGAGCATGGAGACTTTCGGAGAGAACCATTGGAACCAAGACATCAATATCGCCGCAAGCGGAAGGTCAATAGATTTCTTCGGCAAGACTGGCTTGTCATGGCAAATCAACGACAAGCAATCCATCGGTGCATATTATACCAATGGCGAGCTCAACCAACGTTCGGAGATTCATTATCTCACCTCCTCCTACATCGACGAGACCCCGTATGAGAGTTTCATGACCGATGCCGAAAGCCGCAACAAGGAGATGCCTTCACATCACGTCAACCTTTATTATAATGGCGAAGTGGGAAAGTTAGGCGTTGACTTCAACATGGATTACATTTGGCGCAAGAAGAATCATCCCGAGAATTTCATGGAGAAAAATCTCGCAACAAACGAAATGAGCCAAATACATTCTACGTCTCAGACGAGAAGACGCATGATTGCGGAGAAACTGGTGCTGAGCTATCCACTCTGGAAGGGCAACATCGAAATCGGCAATGAGTTCACCTCTTCGAGAGTCAGCAATGATTTCGCCATCAACTTTGCCTCCATGGGAAGTTCCCTTACGGTGAGCAAGGAAAACAATATGGCTGGCTTCGCACAAATAACCCAGCAATGGGACAAGTTCGGTTTGCAGGCAGGCTTGCGATATGAGCACGTGAAGTTCAACTATTGGGAGGATGGACAGGCAAAGACCGACCAAAGCAAGACATACAACAACCTTTTTCCTTCCATCAGTTTGGATGCCGAATTAGGCAAGACGCAATGGACGTTGAGCTATACGGGAAAGACGCAACGCCCTTCGTATGAAGACTTAGACGGAACCATCAGCTATGTAAATCCCCTGTTGGTGGAAAATGGCAACCCATATCTTTCTCCGATGAAGATTCATACGATAGAGCTGAATGGAGCTTGGAAATCTCTTTTCTGGAACCTTTCTTACACCCATACCAAGGATGCGGTGCTGAATGTCTCCAAGCCATACGGTGAAGACGGAAAGGTGAAACTGCTCACCATGGAGAATGAGCCAAAGATACAGCGATTGCAAGCGTTCGTGGGGACACAACAGCAATTTGGCATCTGGCAACCCAAGTTGAACGTAGGCATCACCAAGCAATGGTCCACGATAGTATAATCCGCAAAACGAAATGTTATCGCACCGCAAAACGAAATGTTTATTTTCGCAAAACGAAATGTATTTATAAATACCTTCCCTCCCTAAAACAAATTAAGGGAATTATAAAGCTGTTTTAATGACTTTATAATCCCCTTAATTTATATATCCCCATATTCTGCCTTAGCATCAAAGCAAGGACACCATTTCTTCCACTTCTTGCTGTCGATGCCCCAGATGTCACGATGCCCCATGATTGTAGCGTTCGGGAACTGCTTGCGCAAGTCGATAAGTAATGTCCTCAACGCTACTTTCTGCGCATCGGTCCTATTGTCGATAGGCTTACCCTTGCCGTCTATGCCGCCAACATAGGCGATATTGATGGCGGTGGAGTTGTAGCCCTGTACGCCGTTGCTCACCTTGTCGATACTTAGCATGGAATGGACGACACCGTCTGTCGTCACTACCTTGTGATAACCTGGGTTCTTCCAACCCTTAGCCTTGAACTCAGCCTGTAACTCCTTCACTCCCCACTTCTGACTCGAAGCGGTGCAATGTACGAAAATCCTTTTAATCTGCCTCATAATATCCAATCAATAATCAAATAATTAACAACACTACCAAGAAGTATCACGATGGAATATCTCACCACGTCTTCCCACTCGAACCTTGCGAGGTGATACTTCTCGTATTGACATATCTCCCTGCCAACCATGGCGGGTAATGCCAACAATCCCATCAAGACACCCACCAAGAACCAACAGACGAGACCGATGCAGTCTCGCTTGTTGAATGTCATTAGGTTTTTCCAAAACTCTCTCATACGCATAGCCAATAAGTCAGGAACACATCAAGAAATCCTGCCACCTCAGCCCAGTACCAAGGATGGCTTTTCACTCTCTTGTCATCAATGTACCAAATGCCATCGGCAAACTTTGCAGACTGAACCAGCAAGAGATAGATGAGATATATCGCACCGATGATGAGCGTCATCCACCAACACACAGACAGACACCATCCCACGCAGCCAATAGCTGCTACGATAGCACCGCCCTTATGAATCGGATAAACGTCCTTATCCACGTAGTTAGGGGCAATACCTACGAAGCATAGCCCAGCGCACCCAAGGAAGGCAAGACATTGCACGCCCTCCTGCGCATCAAGCAGACATACCATCATCAAGCCTCCCACGAGAATCATGATGCCAGTGAACACCGCACCATAGTTTCGCTTGCACCCATCGCCTATTACCTCACTACCTGTGCGTCCTTGCAACTGGTAGTAGGTATCACTCACCATGTCGGGCACACCGAAGCGCATCGCCGACAAAACCAAATAGCCTCCCAACAGGAGGAACGAAATCAAACTTAATAACCACATAATCTTTTATTTTTACTAAAATTTAACTGAGGTGTAGGCCTACACAAGTCCTACACCCGATTAGACGCTTAACATCTTTTATACTACACCTACTACGCTACTCATGAAGTGCCGTCGTAAGTTTTACACCTCCATTTCCAACATCTGAGGATAGCCCTCTGTTATATCATATTTCTCTACCTCCGATACACTCTGTAGCTCGCTCACCTCCTTTTTGTGCTTAGCGGTCACATTGAAACACTCCAAGGCGTACATCTCCAAGGCAGAGAGTAGTTGGATAGCCTTGTCGCATTCCACCGTCAGTTTATTCTCCCCAAGCCACAAATCGGTGGTCTTGCTACCCATGGTCTTGGCAATGGTCGTGGAGTTCATTAATCCCACACGAGTAGCCTTGTCAAGCCACACCACCATGCCGTTGAGCTTGAATCCGTTCACGTTGTCAGATACATCGTAGGTTGTAATCTCCGATAACTTGGAGCGGATGGCTTGTTTGAGTGCTATTCCGTCCATGTAAGCCTTCCACTTCCCGTAAGCAGCCTTGGCTTCCTCTAGGTTGAAGTCGCTCGTAGGCATGGAGCACTCCGCACACTCATAGGCATCAGCCCCATCAGCCTTGACGGCTCCGAAGTGGGCGAAGGTCAAGCCTTGTATTTCCTCCACTTCCTTGTATGATTCCATCGGAATGATGGTCTTCACGAAACAATAATTTTTACTCATAACTTTATATCTTTTACAGTTTAACTTTATTCTTATTCCTAATCTTTAGGCATCTCATGTCCTTGCAATATACCCTGCCCTTGTGTTTGATGGTCTTCCAAGCCCTCCAACGGATGGCGTAACTATTCCGATGGACAAGGTGTCCGAAAAGGGAGTTGATTCTTCTTGCGAATCTCTCCGTCTCATCATCCGTAGGGCTTTTGAGATTGTTCCAAGCCTCTATTACCTTGAATAGATGGTCGATGGTATTGTTGCCGACATACACCCTGTGAGGCTTGATGACCGCACCAGTTATCTTGACACCTTTCTTGACTTCCTGTAGATATACCTTGTTAGGATGCAGAGTCAAGCCAAGTTCATCCCTCAGAAATACCCTTGCATCATGAAGTATGGACAATAGCAAGCCTTTGTCTCTGCTGATAACAACGAAGTCATCCACATATCTGCCATAGCCTCCATCCTTACCCACACGCTCCAATACCCATTTGTCGAACCTTGACATGAGCAAGTTGGCGAGTACCTGACTTGGAAGGTTGCCGATTGGAAGACCCTTGCCCTCACCACAGGTGAACAGCGACTTGTTTCTAGGTAGTTTGTCCCACAGCTTCAAGTCTCCCACCTTCTCACAGTTTCTGCTTGGGTCGTTCATGATAACTTTCTTCCACAGCCACAGCCAATACTCTATGTCGCCGCCATGGTATTTATCCCTCAGCAGGTTCTCCACGATGACATAGAGCATCTTTCGGTCTATGCTCATGAAAAAGCCTTGCAGGTCGCATTTCAGCACCCATGTCTCCTTGGCATAGTCCTCGCTCACTTGCTCTATCTGCTGCCTGATGTGGTCGATGCCGTAATCCGTTCCCTTGCCTTTTCTGCAAGCGTAGGCATGGTCTGTCGTTTCCGCCTCAAAGATAGGCAAGAACTTAATCGAGAGGATGTGGTGGACTATCCTGTCACGGAAGTTGGCTGCGAACACCTCCCTCAGCTTGGGTCTTGTCACACAGAAAGCCTTGCTCCTGCCTATCTCGTAGGTCATGGAGTTCAGTTCTCGGTACAGCTGTAGGTTGTTCAGGATGTAGTCCTTCTTGTACTCCATGCAACCCTCCGTGCCTCCCTTTCGCTTGCAACAGTCCCTATAACCCTCGTCTATCTGTTCTATGGTCACGTATTCATTCATGCTTGCCTAAGCTTTACTTAGTATTCATTACTAAAACCAGGCATACCCGAAGAACTCTCACCATCATGGTAAAATCGAAGAACGGAATCGCCAAGTTGCTGTTGTTCTTGTTGTTGTTGTTCACAGCCGTGTTGAAGTAGTAGCTGTTGTTGGCATTGTTCTGGGTTCTCAGCATCACTATCTTGTCCTTAGCTTCTCCACCTTATACTATAAGACCATTGAAAAGCCATTATAAAGATGGTTGAAAGCGGATGCTCCTTGTCACTCATGGTGACGGCTCTCCTAAGTTGACTTGTCTCCTTAGCTCTCGCCTTTGCGCTTTCTCTCGCTCCTAAGCCAGCCGTACCCATCCTTTGTTACCTTCTCTATCTGATAGGTGAGGTTTGTCGCCTGCTTCACGCTGAGATATTGTGATTCGGCGAAGAGGGTGATTCTGCTTCTGACCTCGGACAAGAGAAGGATGAACTCATGCAAGTTTCGCTCCCTGTCCTCGAAGCTGCTGTTGATGCGCCTTATGAGGTCAAGAGCCATGCAAGCCTTGTCGATAGCCACGCTGTATTGTCCGAACCTGATTACCTTCGACACATTCTTGCTGTAGTCCAACAACAGCTTGCAAAGCTTGTGAGTTTCCTTATATATGTACAAGTCCTCCGAGTATGCCATAGTTTATGATTGATGATTATTCTTATTGAGCCGCCAAAAGGCGGCATGGTTAGACATTCTTTCTTGTCATGCTGCTTTCTTGCTATGCAGCTTCCTCACCTCCGTTCTCCTTACCCTGGAGAGACAGGAGAGATGGAGAGGTGGAGAGACAAGCGAAGAACGGAATCGCCAAGAGGCTGTTGCTCTTGCCGCTGCCGTACACAGCCGTGTTGAAGCAGTAGCTGCTGCCGGCATTGCCCTGGGTTGATGTCCACTTATTACCACTAAACATGCTCTTACTGAGTTGCAGTTCAGGGTACTTCATATTCACGCCTTCCACGAGTATATCGAAGTTGCTCCAAGCCACTTCCCACTGGTAAGCGGTAGGCAGGTAGCCTTGGTAGGTCTTGTCTCCATTGCTTATCGTGATGCCGTAGCAATAGTCAGCGGCTGGGGTACTCAACTCTCTCTCGTCACCCTCGGCTATGATGGTCTGCGTGGCAAGCAGTCCGTTGTATGCAAACTTACTCCAGTTCGAGTTGTTGGTGTCTCGTCCATTCAGAGGAATGTTGTTAAATTGCACGTTTTGGTTGCACCATTGCTTGCTTACCGCTACCTTGGCGAAGTCAGCCATCTTGTCTATGCTCATGATGATGTCGCCTTGGTATCTCTGAGTAGCAAGGGTAGCTATGCGGACGAACATCAGCTTGCTAGCATCATTGCCACTAGCCTCCCAGTCATCGTAAGTCCACTGCTTGTTCTCGTCATCAATGAGCCAAATGCCACTCTCGTAGTTGCGGAAGATGAAGCTCTGCCTATAGCTCTCGGCAATGGCAGTCCTTGTGCGAGAATAGCTGTCGTATTGCTCATACATACCGTCTATCTTGTCAACAGCCACGGTGTAGGATGTACCATTCTTCACCTCTATGATTACCTTTCCCTCGCTGTCCGTGGTGTAGTCGGTCTTGACACCTCCCACGGTCACATGGACAGTGATGCCTTCCCATGCCGTAGCCTGACTGGTGGCATCCTCAGCCTTGCTCACCTTGATGGTGACACGTTCCACCTTCTCGGTCTCAGCCACATAAGCTGCGTCAATGATTCTGTTTCCCACGCTAGCAACGTGCTGCACAGGGTTGAGAATATTGCAGCCTTCGAGATAAGGGAACACCACCTTGTAGGTAGCACCCTTGGTAACGGTGAACTCCACCTGTCCATTGCTGTCAGAGATGTATTGCAATGGGTCTGCGCCGCCGTTGATATAGACGTTGACAATCAAGCCCTCCACGCTAGCACCCTCCACGGTGGTGGAGAAATTGACGGTGACATGCTCATCGGAATCCGTAAGGTTGACGGATTTCTTCTCTCCCTTGCGGTTGGTCACTGTCAGGACGTTGCCCTCCAATGCTGCATCCACAGTCTCCGCCCCAGCAGCAGCCTGCTCCGCCTTACCCTGTGCGAGTGTAGCGTCCGATGTGGCTTGGTTCGCCTTCTTTGCAGCAGCCTCACAGTCCGCCTTGACCTGTGCGAGGGTGGCGTTACGCTGTTCCTCGTTAGTCTTCAAGGTAGCCTCACGTTGCTTCTCTGCCTCGACTCTCGCTTGCTCTGCCTTGGTACGTTCCGCCTCCGAGGTGTCAATGGCGTTTTGATGTTCTTTCAGCTCGGACACGGCGGCATCTACTTTCGCTCGAGCATCGGAAACAGCGTCAGCCGTATCGGTATTCACCTTTTCGATAGCCGCCGAAGCATCGCTCTCTCGTTTCTTCTCAGCCTGCGCACGACCTTCTTCCGCCTTGATACGTTCCGATTCAGCGGACGCCCTGCCTTTCTCTGCCTCCACCCTCAGAGTCTCGTTGTCGGTCAGGGTCTTGTCGGTCGCCTTGGCGGTCTCCAGTGCTGCGTTAGTGTCGGATATGAGCCCCGAGAGTTCCACGGTAGGAGGCAGTATCACAAGAGCCGTGTCCATCTCAACGCTGTTGTCACCTTCGTCGGTCGCCCCGAACTCATAGTCGGCATCGGCGTTGTTATTCACTATCTGAAACTGGGGGTACTCGTTGCTTCGCCAGTCATTGCCAAAGATTTTTCCCTTCACCTCGATGGCATACGTTCCGAGGGATAGTTGGTCGCCCTCTACCTTAGCCAAGATAACGTTGTCCTCGGCTACGTCGATGGAATACTCCAAGTCGATGCGCTTGAAGCTGTTGGTCACTCGCACCACGATGTCGGTGCAGGAAGGGAGAGGGAAGGGAACTTTCTCTCCCTCCACCATCTTCATCACGGGTATTCGCAACGTAAAGTCGTTGCCCTTCACTATTTTCTTCATAAGCTTATGATATTTTTTATCTAATTTACAACGAGGTATTACTGATAGTCCTAAGGATGTTTCCGTAAATCATCCTATCAAAATAAACATCTGTCACCGACGATACACTCACGGATTTCCCGTTGCTGAAGTTCTGTACATTCACACAATAGGCAGGAAATTTATATTCCTCCGAAGAGTTCATCGGGTAAGGAGCGTATTGTACTGTCGTATCTTTTCTGAAATAAACACCATTTGCGAGATTCGTCAACTTACCATCGCTAGCCAAGGCCAGAGAAGACGTAAAGAACTTCCCGTCCGCATCTTTTGCTAAACTAGGTGTTGTTAATCCTCTACTAGAGTCCGCCACTATCTGCCCATTTATTCTTCCTGCGGTGTATTGATAAAGAATGTTTGCCGATGACGATGCGAACGGCTTAAATCCCTGATGCGTATTCTTTTCGATTTCATCGTCATCAAGTGCATACACCCTGTTGCCAAATAGTTTACTCTCGTACTTACTCAGTACTTGCAGAAACTTCCTCCCAGCATACGTTGCAGGTTCGTAGAACTGCTCCGTGCCAAAGAACCATTTGGCAGAGACATATTGAGCCTCGCTTATTTTTGCACTCTCCAGCAACCCTGCGTCGATTCCTCCTGGTCCGAGGTCGTACAACTTTAAGCCGTTGTTGTCGTAATAAGACAGTACCGCCATTCCATCATCATTGACACCAAACTTGATGTTACATACGCCCATTGTGCCAAACACAGACATAATGCCTTTTTCTATTACCACAGAGGAGCCATCATTCGAGTAAGTTTTCAGAACCTTTGCTTCGATGAGGTCTGCATTCACCTTGCCGTCCGTAAACATGGCCGTGGGCGTTCCGCCCTTGGTGCTACTTACTTTGACTTGGTCGCCGTATAGTTCCACGGCGGAAGACGTGATGTTGATGCCAGCGGCTTTCAGTGATGCCTTGTCGATGAGGTCGGTCTTGCGCTCTGTCCACTCTGTCATGGTCGCACCCTCCTCTAATTTTGGCTGGGTGACGTAGCAGTATGACGAAGAGTTGTCGTTGTTGCGATATTGGCGGATGACGAACTTATTAGTCGTACCGCTAATAGGTCTTACGTGCATCCAAAAACGTTTCCATTCTCCAAACAGGGCTTGTCTTCTCTCTCCGTAGGTAGATGTCGGGATTACCTCTCCGTCGGAATGTTCCGAAAACACTTTTTGGCTGACACCAGCTACGTAAGCACCAATATCTCCCGTACCCTTCGCATACCACGACACAATATAGTCTTTTCCGTTCTCGAAGGAGAAATCGCCTTTTACAATGCCGTTTTGCAGACTCTCGCCGCTGTCTCTCACCCAACCGCTGCTCGTATATTCATAGATATACCAAGTGTCGGTGACGGCGTATCTATCGCCAATGGTTGCGCTCGACGGCAGAGAATCATACGATGAAACCGTGCCTTTCAGGGCACTCATCGTCTTATATAGGGTTACGGATTCTCCACCATATCCTTGTTGGGCAATCTCGCCATCGGCAATCGCAAGATTCCCCCCGACGGTCAGTGTCCTCGCATTGTCCAGCAGGTTTCCGCCCACATAGTCGTAGTCCTGCTCGCTCAGCGTCCATCCGTTATAGGTGTCGCCTTCCTCCAGCATCGGCTTGCAGAAATACACAGTCGTTTCCGAATTACTTGCCACCCAGAAATTGCACTCCATGTAGTCATAATCACCGCCAGTCGAGAACACAGCCGTGAAGAGCTGCCATTCCCCCGTCTTCAACGTAGGATAGCTCGTAACCTTGTTTACCTGTCCGTGCTTTTCTGCTTCGCTTGTGCCTGCGTGGTAGATACCTTCGATTCGTACATTACAATTCGTGTTGGAGCACTTCACCCACACGGACGCTACGTATTTCGTGTTGCGCTTGATTTTAACGTTCTGTGCTTGACTTGCTCTCCAAAAAAGACCGCAGTATTGGGTTGGGCTTTTCGATGTTACCTTTACGCAGTTCACGTCATCAACACCTTCGTTAATCACGATGCCTTCTCCGTTCGACATATTGCCGTACAGAACAATTACCACACTATCCCCCTGCTTCCTGAGCGCACTGCCCACAAGGAGGTTTCTCCTGCCCACGTACTTCTCCGACACCTCCAGCGAGATTTGCCTTGCGGTCTGAAGGATAGAACTCTCCATGGTCTTCATGTCATCCTTGCTCGCCTTGTCATCCAGTTCGCTCTTGTCGGCCTTTTCGTCCAAATCGTTGCGCAAGCCGTTGAGCTCGTTGCTGACCCCGGACACCTGCCCATCGACATATTCCTCCATGGTCTGCCCAGACGATGTCTCGAAGTCTCCCACCAACCTGCTACCTTTCGCATCGAAGTACGACTTGCGATGGCTTGCCAGGTTAAAGTCGTTGATGCCCCGATACTGGGCGAGGAGAGGGGCGGTCAGACCACTGTCCAGCGAACTGTATGCGGATATGTAGATGGCAGACTGCCTTGCGGCATCGTCCGTTCCCCGATAACCCAGCATAACGATGGAGTCGCCCACCTCGGGGTTGACCGTGCCGTCGCAGTCGGTCGAAGAAATCGCGATGTAGTGATACTTCACGCCATCGATCTCGATGGGGATTGCCTTGTCACTCACCCCAGTCACCAGTGCCCAGTAGTATTTATTGTGCACGTCATGCGCTCCGTCGCCTCCCACCTTGGCTTGGTTGAACGACATACAGAGGGCTTGGTCGCCCACCTTCCACATATTGTCTCGCTGCTTTCCGTTGCCATCATCGCATCGCCAACAGAGAATATAGCCGTCAGCCGTTTCCTCGGCCAAATCCACATCGAAGCCATCGGCGGGAGTGATAAGCACCGCACCGCCCATCGCCTTCACCTTGTCGATGACCAGCTCGAAGAAGTGGGCACTGCCCGTCACCTCCAGATTCTTGGTCTTCACGGTATCGCCGCACGTGATGTCGCCATCGGCGGTGATTCCACCCACGCTGTAGATGTCGCCATCGTTGCGCAGGTTGCCCTGGTTGTAGATGTTCGATGACTTCAAGCCGCCAGCCAGCGTCAACAGCCTACTAAACTCCACGCTGCCCAGCACCTTCTGTATGCGGTCGGTCTCGCCGGCGAAAAGATAGTCGAGCAAGGTTTCCGCATCGCCGCTTATCTCGTCGGCGGTGGTGGCATGGTTGGCGGTTACAGCCGTACCAGCCCTGGTGGCATAGTCCGCCGCATCAGCAGCGTCGGCGCGCTTCGCCTTATCCGCCCTTGCGGCATGGTCAGCCTCGCTCACCACTGTGTTCACGTAGGTGGTCTTCGAAGAAGAACCGCCCGAAGAGCCACCCTGACTCTTCGATTTCGTAAAAGCCTTAATTTCTATCATAATTGAAACACCCTTAAAAATCCCATTATAACACCATTAGAAAAGCAAGAGAATTCTTCCCTCTTCACTTAAAGAGCTCTTCACTCTTCACTTAAAATCTTTCCCTCAGCGTGAGCGTCGCCGTGCCCTCGGTGAGGTTCCTGCTGATGCCCTGCACGTAGAAGTATTTTCCGAGCGAGGCGACCTTGTAGCGGTTAAGGAAGTTGCACGTCTTCCTGCCGTCGCTTGTCTTCTTGTCGATGAGGTTTTGCGTCAGCACGATTCTGGGCTCGTGCCATTCCGTCCAGCGTTCATCCACGTAGAGTTGCTCAGGCTTGGCGGTGGTTCCACTCATGGTATCGTAGATGGTGAGCAGCGCATTGTCGGTTGCCACGTTCTGGGGCGAAGAGAGCTTCACGCTGTTGTTCACGCCCATTTTCTTGCATTCTTCCGAGGTGAGGGCGGTGGTGATCTTGAACTCCAGGTCGTCCTTCTTGTTGACGAAGGTCTCCTTGGTGTCGCTCATATACACGATGTCCTTGTTCTCATCGACCGTGCCCACCTTTCCGTTGTCGCTGAGCACCTCCACCTTGAAGTCTCTCACCATGATGCTGCTGGTCTGCTCCAGGAGACACACTCTCTCGTTGTAGTATTTCGTATGGCGAAAGAAAGTCTTGTGCCGCTTGGTCACGTTGTCCCATTCCTCGTTGATAGGTCCCAGGATACAAAACCTCACCTGACCCGACACATGGTCGTCCTTCTTGATGGGGATGAGCGTGCCTTCCACGTTCACGCCAGAGGTATAGGACGTATTGCGCTGGATGTCGAACTCCGTGCCGATGAGCTTGTCCTTCAGCTTCGGATTAAACCCGATGGCGAAGCTCTGCTGCAACCATTCGTCGATGTCGGCGCACTCGTCCATGGTCTTGAACTTCTGCCAGGTGAAGTCCCTGGGGTCTCCGTCTCCCGAACCGTCATTCTCAGGCAATGTCTCCACCACGCACTTGTCGCCGATGACGAGCATACATTGTAGCACGCCCACCTTGCTCACCGTGTCCTTGCTCTCGCAGGCATCGTTGTAGTTGAACTCCAGTCCTTGCGGTCCATTGTTCGTAAATGGGAAAACCCCACGGCTCTGCTTGGTGGCGTTGCAGTCCGCGTCATCGACTACATCATCCTTCCACGACGCAGCCTTCCAGAACCGCTGGGCATAGTACCTGCCGTCGCCGTTGTTGCGGCTTGCCACGGTGTAGTGCCAGAACTTGCTCCCCTTGTCCCATCCAGTGAACGCCTGCAGGTCTTTCATGTTTCCTGTCTCGTTCATCAGTGGGTTCAGCGTGATCTTTCCACTTATCTGGATGTAGTTGGTGGTCTCGTCATCCGATGGGGAGAACGTGCCGCCAGCCGTGTTGCCGATGTATTCCGCAATCGGATATGCCGCCTGTAGCTTGGATCCGTCGGTGAGATAGGTCGATTTCGTCTCCGAACCGAAGGCGATGGTGCTCCAGATGTTGCCCGACTCAGGGTAGTAGGCGGTGGCGGAGGTATTCAGTCCTATCACGAGATAGTCCTTCATGTCGGGAGCCGACGCAGGACTGTTGTCCGAGCCACCGTTCTTCTTCTCCACGCTGCCGAATGCCACGAGGGCTGCGCCCACGCCATGGTTCAGGTACTTGGAGAGAATGTCCTGTTGGTTGGTTACGCCGTTCACGAGCGACCCATACACGTCCGACCGCTTGCCGTTCGAGTCGGTGACATAGAACTTCCACAGAGGATTCTTCTTTACCCACAGATACCAATCGACCTGCGAGGCATCGCCCCAGTCCGTGCCCGTTCCGTTGATCATGGCACCGAACGCCTGTATGGCTTTCTTGCCCTCTCCCTCGGCGATGTACTCCGTCATGTACTTCTGGTAGTTTCCGAAGGCATGGGTGAGCGAGTTGCTGTCCAAGGGGTTCTCCACCAGGTTCTCCATCTCCGTCACGTTGTCGGTGAGCAAGAGTTGGTTGTAGGTGGGACTTACGTCTATCTTCGTGTCGCAGTCCGACACCATGTCGGTGGTAATGTTCGCGAACCCCTCTCTTTTGGCGTAGCCTACGACACCCGTCAGCAGGTTGGCAAATTTTATACTGCCACCTGAATCCCTGAGAGTCTTCCACGAGAAGATATAGAAGACGAGGCCGTCTTGCACGATGTGCAGACCGAGGTACTTCAGTATCTCTGTCAGCACGTCTTCCTGTGTCCACACGTCATCCTCCTCGTCTCCCAGGAAAAGCAACTCGTTGATGGAGATGTCGGAAAATATCGTATATCGATGCCCCGACGTTGCGTCGATGGCCTTCGAACCATCATAGAATACCCTGACCGCACCACTGCCCAGGATGTCGAGTCCGTCGGTAGCGTCGTTTGCGATTTCTTTGAGGATGTCGAAGAACGTGCGCTGCGTCGCCTGAGCCTTGATGGCGGCATAGGTCACGCCCAGCGCACCGATATTTCGGTAGTTGGAGTACTGCAGGGCGGAAAGGCTATCGATGCAGGTCAGATCCACCTCGTCCATGTCCTCGTTGTACCCTTGCGAGAAGGCTCGCGGTTCGATATATCCAGCGAAGAGGCAGTCATCGCCCCTGTAGATGTTGACCACCGCCTCTCGGCATGAGTTGCAGAAGAATCCCGGCACGTAGTTGCGACACAGCAGCCTGACGCTCGCCTGGTAGCAGAGCAGGTGGTCGAAGGTATCGTTCACCTGCGAGGTAATCTCCACCGGGTCATCGGTAAAGGAGATGTCGCCGTCCTCGGCACCTATCTCGATGTCCTCGGATCGGTCGCCCCCTGTCAGGATATAGACCGATATTTTCTCACCCTGTTGGTTGTAATAATATCCATGAATATACATAGTCGTTATATTTTAATGTTAGAGCGTCTTCGGTTGCTTCGTGTCTCATTGGCGACGGCTATCACGATGTCCCTGCCCCGAATCTTTCCCACAAGTTGGCCGTCACCCACGCCTCCAGCCGCCGTCACACCACGGAGCGTGCCAGCGTTGACGCTCACCCCTTGTACCGCCGCACCGTTGGCGAGGGCGAAGAGGCGAGCCTGCTGGGCTGCGTTCAGGATCATCTCGCCCGAGTTGACACGCACCAGCACGTTGTCGCCCGATGTCTGGTTGCCGCCCACGATACCGCCAGTGGCAAACTTGCTGATGGTGGCGATGAGACTGGTCAGCTGTGCCGTGCCCGTGATACCGAAGGCGAGCCAATCCACCCAAGTACGACAGGTTGAGAGGGCCTGCGCAAAGGAGAGCACGATCTGACCTATCGCCGCCATCACCATGCCAGCCTTGGCGGCTGCGCTGTCGGCGCCGAGTTGCTGCAAGGAAGAGCCCAGAGCCTGGCAAGCCACGCCAGCCGTGGCGAATCCCTTGGCGGTAGGTTTGGAGATGTCCTTGATTTTCTTCAGCGCATCCAGCACGCTCTGAAAGTTGGTGGTGTCGATACTGAAGAGAGAGGACAGTTTCTCGAAGTCCTCGGCATCGGTCTCCACCTTGGTCTTCACGTGGATAGGCTTAATCTTTAGCTTCTCGATGTCCTCCTTGATTTGTTCCGAGATAGGTTTGGAGATGTTTTTCTTCACCTCGATGGACGGAATCTTTTCGATGCCAGCCTGTATCTTGACCATGCGCAGTTGTCGCTGTAGTCCCTCGATTTCCTGGTTCAGTTTCTTGCGGTCGATGAGCGAAGGCGTGGCTTGCATCTGTGTCTGAAGCTCGCGTATTTTCTCCTCGTACCAGTCGATGGAGCCTTGCAGGGCTTTCTTTTCGTCGGTCTTGTCGGTGTGGGGTGCAGGGGTGGTGGTCTCGTGGGGCGTGCCACCGCCAGAGCCACCATTGCTTCCATAGTCGATTACCTCGTTACCTCCTAGTTCCCGAAGTTTCTTTTTGGTCTCCTCTATTTTTTTGTTCGTGGCATCAAGTTGCTTGTTCAACTTACTGATATTACCGTCACCTCTTTTTTTAAAATCTGCGGCTATACCAGCTATACCAGCTGCACGTCTGGTGTTTTCGGTGGCGTATGGGTTGTCACGATTATCCGTCTGGTTGCTGTGGTTATACTTGTTAGTGACTTCTAATATCGTTTTATCTACATTTTCCTTTCTGTTCTTCAAATCGAGCTGTTGCTTGTAGAGCTCCACCAGTTCGGCGGCATACGCAGCAGCCTTTGCCCTTCTCTCAAAAGCCTCTGCTACCTTGTCGGTATTTTTAGTAAAGACGTTCTCGGCATCAGTGATATCGTTTACCTTAATCCTTAATTCGTCAAAGGCTCCTTTGTTTTTTTTGATCCATTCCGTCTTCTCGTGCGTATTTTTCAAAGACTCCCAACTACCTTTCAACTGCTCGTACTTAGCTTTTAGGGAAGCGAGCGTCTGCTGATAAGTATCATCATAAGCACTTTGCACCCTTTCCGCCGCCTGCTTGGCTCTTTGTTCCGCATCGCTCAACCTGTCAACACTAGCAGCCGCATCATCGCAGCTCCCAATGAGAGCCCCGATTCCTTCCGTCAGAGCTACGATGGCGATGCCCACACCTGTGGATATAAGCAAGCCCTGTATGGCAAGCTTTAGAGTGGTAGCGCTGACGGCAGCACCTCGCATGGTAGCACTGCAAACGGTAACGAGCGCATTCATCCTCACGCTCGTAGCGTTCCAGAGCACGCCAGCCCTTCTCGCTATATCCAGCGCCGTCGATACCGACATAAAGGATGTGTATAGCTTCCCTGCATTGGTAATAAGCGTAGAGGACGCAGCCGCCACGGTGATAAACCGCGAGTACTTCTGTATTACCTGTCCCAACACTTCCTTGTAGTCACCCATGGTGTTCTCCAGTTGCTTCTGCTTGCCAGCATCCGTCTTGGCGAGTTCTGCGTTCATGTTGCCCACGTTGTCCGTAATCACTTGCGCCAACATGGCGGCACGCTCGCTTTCCGTTCCGAACTGTAGCACCTTCTTCTGGCTTTCGTCGAAGGTAATGCCTACACGCTGCAACACCTCCACCTGACCTTGCATCGCCTTGCCCATCATGTTACCGATGGAGACGGCATCCTGGTTGGTGGCATTGAGTCCATTTTGCTGAGCTATGAGGTTGTTCATGGCAGGAATGAGCACATCGAGGCTCTGCTTGCTTTTCAGGAAGGTCGCCATCTGTTGCGCACCACTCAGCTGCACCTCGTCACCGATGACACCCAGTTCCTGCTGTGCAGAGCAAAGGTCCTTCACGTTCTGTATCATCTCATCTGTCGCCCCCATGCGTTGACGCATGATGGTTTGCAACTGCGTCTCGGCTACCAGTTGTACCTGATAAGCCTCGGTGAGGTCTTGCATCACCCCTTGTAGCTCCCCGATTACATCTTGCAGCGCACCGACCGCTTGCGAAGCCTCCGCCCACGAGATGATGTTTCGCTTGACTTTCTCGCTCTCGTCCTGGACAGAGCGCACCGCCTTGCCTAATTCCTCGGCATCCATGGTCACCTTCTTGAAAGTGCCCTTGTCATCCAACTTGATGACAAAACTAACCTCTTTTGCCATATTTTATGCTGTTTTATTTTGTACTTTCAGAATTATTGATTATATTTGCAGCGTCTTTAACTTTAAACGTCTTCATTATGCTAACAACGAGTACAGGAGAAAACAAGACCCTCTGGCAAGCTACGGTCGAGCTATACAACAAGCAGCCAGAATTTACGACGATGGCTGCTGTCGCAGCTTTCATCGTCCTTGTCTTTGTCGCTTTTCTAATTTATCGCCTGTTTAATCCGCCGAAATGGACACGATAATTTAGTCTTACACCAGCCCCAACTTTCTTTTCGCCTCCCTGTACCTCGCCATGACTTCCTCACGGCTCAGTTCCCTTTGCCCAGAAGAGCAAGAGAATTCTTCACTCTTCACTCTTCCCTCTTCACTTAAAGAGCTCTTCAGTCTTCGTTCTTCACTTCCATCCCACGGAAACCTCATCACATCCTCTGCCCTGAGCTGCTTCTTCGAGTAGGGTTGCAGACTACAGAGGCACTGCATCCTCGTGCGCTCCCATCGGGCACGTTCTTCCTGCGTGCGCATCTCGTTCCACGCACCGTACGCCGCATAAAACTCCGATGGGGTACATCGGCAAAAGTCATTTCTACTCATCCCCATGCACCCCATCGCTATGCCCAGCAGACGCTCCACGTCCGTAGGCTCGTATTGTTCGGAGTCAGCCCCGACGGCTTCCCCTATTCTTTTTTTTTCTCATTCTCGGCAGAGATAGCCTCGTTCCACTTACTCACGTCATCGGGCGTGATCATGCAGGTGAACCGCTCGAAGTCGATGTCGAACTCCACCTCGTCCGCCTTGCAGGCGCACACGATGCAACACCACATGAGCATCAATAGCTCCTCCATGTCGGAGCCGTCCATCTGACTCACGTCCTTGTTCATGTTTCGCTTGAAGAGGAGCATCGCCCCCATGGTGAGGCGGCAAGGCATTTCCTTGCCGCCCACATTGATCGTCAATGTTTTCATTTTTTTATCCTAGCCAAAGAAAAAAATTAATTTATTACTTACTGCTTACCGCCTTCTGCTCGGAGTCCGAGCTTTGTGGTAACGAGGCCTCACTTTGCAAGCCGGTGCCCACTACCTCCACCTTGCCGCAGTTCTCCAACTGGATGCTGCACTTGGCATCGTCTCCTGCCTGACCATCGAGATCGAGCGAGGTAATGATGTACTTGCCCTTGTAGCCGCCCGTGGTCTTGCCTGTGCGGTTGCTACCGTCACGCACACTGTAGGTCACATCCACAGGCTTGCCAGTCAACTGGAGTGCCTTCAACTGGTCGTAGGTAGGAGCGTCCGAGCTTCCGTCCGTGCAAACCACGTTGTCCGCGCTGATACTCTCGGAGAAACTCTTCACGTACTTCTCCTTCCACTTGCCACTGGTGGCCTCCTTGGTCACACGCTCGCCGGTCTCGGTCGAGGTGGTAATCTTGCACCCTGTGCTGAAAGCCAACGCACCGCCCCCCACTGAGAGGATGAGGTCGGTTCCATCCAAAACACTTGTAGCCATATTCTTTTATTTTTTTACTTTTTGATGTTTCACTAATAAATAACCTATTGAAAGTAGAGCGGTCGCTATGATGCCCCACGTCAGGAGCACCGTGCCCACACGTTCGGGTGGTTTCTTCTCCACCGTTCGAACGTCGTTAGAAGTCCTTACGAACGCCTTTCGAACACTCTTCGAAGAATCAACAGAGGCAGAGCAAGAGAATTCTTCACTCTTCACTCTTCGTTCTTCACTCCTACAGCCTTTCCCACGAACGAGCACTCCACCGTTGTCAAGCGGAAGCATCATCCACGTCTCCGTCCATGCGGCGGTGTCGGTGGTTGTCGCCCACAGGTTCGTCAGGGTCTCTGTCCGGCTTAGGCTTGCGCTGCTGTCTGCGCTTGCCTCTTGTCTCGTTTCCGTCTGCGAGGTCTGCACCGTCCTCTTGGTTCTGCAACTCGCCGCTGACAGGGCAAGAAGCACGATGAGGACAAAGCTGGATAGCCTCGATGGCACGACTAAGGCGGTTGAGCGCATAGCGTGTCTTTTGATTTTCCTTGTTTGCATCTTCTATCGCCTTTGCGTTTTCCTTGGCCGAAGCCTCCATCTTCCGTTGGGTTGCCTCCAACTTCTGCTGGGCCTCGATCCATTCGTTGCTGATGTCCTGATACATCGTCTTGTACGTGTCGTGTATCTGCTTGGCACTCTCAGCCTGTTTTACCTTTCGGTTGGCTATCCAGGCGATGGCAGCACCGATGCCGCCCGAAGGGATAGCCCATGTCAGAAACTGCATTATAGTATCTACCATCGCCTTTCAAACTTTAAACCATTAACTAATAAACAACTAACACGGATCAAGGATCCTATATGAAGATTTGAAGCAATAATGCTTTTTACCTTTCAAGGTCTTTTTACCTTTTTACCCTTTTACCTTTTTACCTTTTATCCAGCCTTGTACCCCGAGTAAATCACGCCGCCAGCGTCCTCCTTCTTAGGAAGACAGATGAAGTAATGACGGTAGGAGATGAGGTTGCGCTGCTGCTGAGGGTCGTTCTCGGCTGCGCTGTAATACATCTTAGTGCTACCCGTGGCCTTGAACACACGAGGTACGTAGAAGGCAAAGGAAGCCTGGAACTCACCAGTGCCTGCCGCCTTGTCCAGAGCGTTCTTCTTGCCAGCGGTGCTGTAGGTAGGGTTATAGTTCGACTCGTAGATCTCAAAACCGAAGAGCTTGCCGATGGTTCCGTCGTTGCGGTTGATGTTGTACATCTCCTTGAAGGCCTGCTCGGTCTCCAAGAGGTCGTTCACGTGGTCAGGGCAGAGCACGAGGCGGCGATTGGTGCTAGGCACGCCCATGCCGTCGAGCTTTCGCTTGAGGTTGACGATGTCATCCGTACAGAGCTTGATACGCTTGGTGGCTGCATCCACCGCACCTGTGGTTACGAGCACAGGAGTCTTGTCGGTGTTCCGGGTAGGACAGAGCGCATGGGCAGCCTTGTAGTACTTGGCATCGTTGAGAGCGTTGGCACAACTCTCCTTCACACGCGCCATCCTGTCGTAACTGAGGGCGTATAATTCATCGTCGGTCACTGACACTACCTTGGTCTGGAACTTGTCGAGCGAGAAAGTCTTGTCGCCGTCCGAGAGTTCCTGTATGTCGATAGGATAGGTGGTGTTGTTGATGAGCACCGCAGGATCCGCACCCACATCGACCATGTGGATCACGTCGTTGTTGACGATGGAACTCTGGTCGGGCACGCCGTTGAGCCACGACGCATCGAGATAACCACGCAGAGCCTTGATGAGCTCGCCAGTCCATATCTCGGTGAGCACACCTTCGCACGCACTACCCTCAGGCATCCACATGCCAGCGGCAATAGCAACGAGGCAAGCTACGACCGCACCGCCCACGGCGGAGCAACCCAACAGGGATGCGATGACCGCACCCACGATGGCATTGAAGACCAATGCCGTCAAAATCCGTACAAATATTTTCTTATTCATAGCAACTTACTTTTTTACCTTTTTACCTTTTTACCTTTTTACCTTTTTACCTTTAAGCGCCCGGCTCAAAGCCATACTCTGCCTTATAGAGGCGCACAAACTCATCATGGTGGTTGTCGTGCAAGTCCATCATGACGTTGGCAGGCACGGCGGAGAGTTTCTCGTACTTGGAGAAGTCGTTCTCTTCCGCTACCATCGTGCCCTTGTCGGTACGGTGCAAGGTGACGGAGAGCTTCATCTGTGGCTGCATGGCGGAGAGGGTCACGTTGAGGGAGTCGAGACCTATCTTTTTGCCAAGCTCGACAAAATGATTCTTCATGCCAGCAAGAAGACGTTTCTCCTGGATGGCCTTATCGACCGCCGACGTAATGGCAGCCAACTGCATCGCATCCTGTGCCGCCTTCAAGCTATTCACCTGCTTCTGCAAGGCAGAGACATTGGCAGAAGCCAACTTCAACTTGGAAATCTCAGCGTTGACCTCCGCTTCCGTGGCGGTCGCCGCAAGCCCTAGCGAGAGGGCAAGTTCTTTCAGTTCCATTTCTTCTTTCTTTTTTAAAGGGTTATTACTTACATTATTTAATAGGGGCAGGAAGTTACCCACTTCCTTGCCCGAGAGGGAGATTGTCTCGCCGTTCTCGTTCGACAGCACCAAGGCATCGTCGTTGCCGCCTATATCGACCACGCTCACCTCGAAGAGCTTCGAGCGTGTAATGGTGGGGCGACTCTGACCCTCCATCAGGAGTTGCTCGTCATCGCTGGTCTCCAGTATCTGGATGTTGGCGCTCACCATTTTCAGGCTACCAAACTCCCATTGTTTCTTGAGCTGCTTGGAGAGTTCCGTCGCCTCGTCGAACACCAGTTCGCCCGTCACGTCCTGACCCTCCACCTTCACGTCCTTCACTAAGCCCACCACCTTGCCACGCTCGTGCATGTACAATAGCACTGGGTTGCGCTGGTACTGGGCCAGGTCTATCCCGGAGGTGAGGATGCGAGTGCCGTAGCAGTTGACGCTCTCGTTGCTGATTCTTACTCGTTTCTTCATACCAAACCGTTTTTGAAATTCGACTGCAATATTACTAACTTTTCGCCATTCCGCCAAAAAAGTATGAAATGGTTGCACACTTGTATGAAGTCTCTGCACACTATTTTGCCCAAACCGCCAAAAAGTCGCACCTTTGCAAAAGCAAACGACCGCACGGCTCCACGTGGGACGGCGGTCTTATATCCTTATTATAATAGTATTCAAATATGAAAAAAGCAGAACTGGAAAAGAAGAAGAGCCTTGCACGTACACTGTACCTGGCAGGCAAGGAACAGGCGGAAATCGCCGACCAGATAGAGGTGAGCCGACAGACGCTCTCCAAGTGGGCAAACGATGGCGGATGGAAGGAGACCCGAGCCGCCACCAGCATCACACGCCCAGAGTTGGTCAACAAGCTACTCCTCACCATCGACAAGCTCATCTCGCAGGTCAACGAGAGCGAGGACCCCGAGAAGATGGCAGGACTGGGCGACAAGCTCGCCAAGATGTCATCCGTCATCGAGAAACTCGACAAGAAGGCGAACGTGGTGGATGCCATCGAGGTGTTCATGGCGTTCGACAAGTGGTTGCAGTACCGTGCGCAGACTGACGAGAATATCACGCCCGAGCTGTTGAAGACCTTCCACCATTACCAGGACCTCTTCATCGCCGACAAGATGTCGAGCGGCTTCAACTGCGACCTGTAGTATTAGTCAGAAATTAGGAGTTTAGAGTTATGGCTACGCAATCGGAAATCAAACAGGCTTACGAGAAGTGGAAGGAACTGGGCAAGCAAATCAATGCCATCACAGACACCTCGCTCATGGCTCCCGAGAGCAAGAAGACAAAGGAGGAGCGCATCCGCAGATTGCAGCAGAACTATGCCGCTTTCTGTGAGTACTACTTCCCTCACTTCCTCCAGCTCAAGGACAAGACCACGGGCAAGGTGCTGCGCACCATCCACAATGCGCCGTTCCATAATGCGGCGGCTCGCAAGGTGAAGACTACCCCTAACCTGAAGGCGGTGTTCATGTGGCCTCGTGGCCATGCCAAGAGTACCCACATGGACGTGTTCCTGCCACTCTGGCTCATGTTCCAGCCCCTCAGACTCATCAACTTCATGGTGGTGGTGGGCAAGAGCGAGGATTCCGCCTGTCGCTTATTAGGTGATATACAAGCGGAACTCGAGTACAACGACCGCCTGAAACGTGACTTCGGGGAACAGAAACCCTCCGGGGGCGACTGGACCGACGGTGAGTTCAAGGCGCAGTGCGGCGTGAAGTTCTTGGCTGTGGGCCGTGGTCAGTCTCCACGTGGTCTCCGTGATCGTGAGGCTCGACCCGACTACATCGTCATCGACGACCTCGACGATGATGAGCTTTGCAACAACGAGAAGCGTGTGCGTGAGCTCACCTCATGGGTGAAGAGCGCCCTCTTCGGCTCCCTGGACGTGGGCCGTGGCCGATTCATCATGGTGGGTAACCTCATCTCCAAGAACTCCGTGCTCTACAACATCGCCCACACCAAGGGCGTATATCTCTCCAAGGTGTGCGCCGTGGATGCCCAGGGCAACCCGGTGTGGAAGGAGAAGTGGACACGCGAGGAGGTGGATGCCTACAGGGAGTTCGTGGGCTACCGTGACTGGAACAAGGAGATGATGCACAACCCCATCAAGGACGGCACTATCTTTCGCCATGAGTGGATTCGCTACCGCAAGATGCCGAAGCTCTCGAAGTTCGACGCCCTGGTATGCTACACCGACCCTTCGTGGAAATCGACCACCGCCAACGACTACAAGGCGTGCCGCCTCTGGGGAACCCTGGGCAAGGATCTCTGCATGATAGACTGTTTCGTGCGCCAGGCTACCACGGGCGAGATGGTGAGGTGGCTCTACGACCTCTACGAGCGAAGCTTGGAGCAGGGAGCGTCCATTCAGTTCTACATGGAGGCGAACCTGATGCAGGACACCGCCCTCGATGAGTTCGCCGCCGAGGGAGACCGCCGTGGCTACCAACTGCCCATTACGGCAGACACCCGGAAGAAACCCGACAAACTGCAACGTATCGAGAGCGTGGCTCCCCTCTGGGAGCGTGGGGTGGTGTTCTACAACGAAGACCTCAAGGAGTCGGACGATATGCAGGTGGGCATCGACCAGACCCTCAGCCTGGAACACGGCAGCCGTGCCCACGACGATGCACCCGATGCCGACGAGGGTGCTATCTACATCCTCCAGCAGCAAGGCAGGGTGGCGGCGTTCAAACCAAGAATAGGAAAGAGAATTGAACCTAAAAATGTTTGGTAGTTATGTTTATTACACAAGATGATTTCAAGGTGGTAGCCTCGGAGAGTGCCCTGAAGGCTATCACGGGGACCGACCCCGACAGCATAGAGAACGCCATCATGGAGGCGCAGGAAGAAGTAGCTGGGTATCTGCGGCCCAAGTACGACACCGACTGCATCTTCGCCATGGAGGGCGACAAGCGCAACCGACAGTTGGTCATGTACGTGGCCGACATCGCCCTCTACAACATGGTGGCATCCCTGCCGCAGCGCATGGGTTACGAGACTCGACTGGAACGCTACGAGCGTGCCATCAAGTGGCTCGAGGGAGTACAGGCTGGCAAGATCGTGCCCGACCTGCCCACCTCCACCAACGAGGAGGGCGGAAGCGTGGGTCAAGGCGGCATACTCGCCTTTGGCAGCGGACCTGACAACCATAGCTGGTAAAGGTAAAAAGGCTTTTTAAAGGTAAAAGGGTAAAAAGGTAAAAAAGTAAAAAATAAGTATATGGAACTAAGTACGCTTATTAATCGTTTGGACAATGGGTGGCGTGGACTGGTGGGCAAGCCACAGGTACTCCACACCAAGTTTGGCGACCTCTTGCTCGCAGGCAAGAACACCCGACAGGCAAAGAGCCTGTTGGCTCAGTTGCAGCGCACCACCGATGCGCTCATCAAGGGCGACATCAAGAAGTGGCGCAAGGCTTGGCAACAGGCTATCAGCGTGGAGAGTCCGAACAGACAGATGCTCTACGACATCTACCGTGACACCGCCATCGACGCTCACCTCAGCGGCTGCATCGGGCAGCGCATGGGATTCGTGCTCGCCAAGTCCTTCAACATCGAGGACAAGGGGAAGAAACCGAACCCCGACCTCACCCACTTCTTCGAGCAGGGATGGTTCGAGGAGTTCTGCCGCCTTGTGTTGGAGACCCCCTACTGGGGGCACTCGCTCCTCGAGCTAGGGGACTTGAGCACGGATGGAGACGGTTGCCTCTGCTACGAGGACGTGAGACTGGTGGATAGAAAGTTCGTCATCCCCGAGCACCATCGTGTCGTGACCGACCTCGGTCAGGACTGGACCACAGGCATCGACTACCATGAGCCTGAATGGTCAGGAAACCTCGTGGAGGTGGGCAAGCCCGATGACCTCGGCTTGTTCCTGAAGGCCTCGCTCCACTGCATCCCCAAGAAGAACGTGTTGGCGGCATGGGATGTGTTCAGCGAGATTTTCGGCATGCCGCTGCGTGTTGCCACCACCGGGTCGAGAGACCAGAAGGACATCGACCGCATCGAGGAGATGATGAGACGCATGGGCTTGGCAAGCTATGCCGTACTGCCACAGGGCACGGAGATACAGATGATAGAGAACGCCAAGACCGATGCCTACAATGTGTATGACAAGCGTGTGGATAGGGCCAACTCGGAGCTCTCCAAGCTCATCATCGGGCAGACCATGACTATCGAGGACGGCTCCAGCCTCTCCCAGAGCCAGACCCACCTCAAGGTGTTCGAGAACCTGGTGGAGCAGGATGCCAAGTTGCTTGCCTATACCATCAACAACCAGCTCATCCCTCGCATGATCCGTCACGGCTTTCCTCTCCAAGGCTATCACTTCGCATGGGACGAGAGTGTGGATTATACCCCGGAGCAGCAGATGGAGTACGAGAAGATGATAACCGACCGATACGAGGTCGATGCCAAGTACTTCGCCGACAAGTACAATATTCCCGTAGGAGAAAGGCTCAGCACGGCTTCGCCTTTTTTAAGTGAAGAGGAAAGAGTGAAGAGTGAAGAATCCAATAGCAAGGATGATGATAAAAAGGATGGCAAAGAGAAGCAGCAGAAGAATTTTTTCGACTGAGCCCCAAGGACTACGAGGGGCTACACCAGCGATACGAAAAGATATTCCAGGGCATGAATGTACCCGACACCTTACCGCTCATGGGCGACAAGGAATGGCAGGAAATCAAATCAAAACTCTCTAGTAAGTTTAATAAACTGATGAAAGGGTTGTTCCGCCAAAAGGGAGCCACGCTCGACATCAATATCCTGGCAAGTGACGAGGCGCAAGACTTCATCAACACTCACGCAGGGGTTCTGGACTCCAGTTTCGAGAAGGTGGAGATGACTCCCAAGATGCATGAGCGGCTCACTCGCTCCAATTATATCTTCAGCGGCATCAAGACCTTTCATGAGCTCAACGAGGCGTTCCCAAGCATGGTGGATGAGAATGGCGATAAAAAGCCGTTCGAACGCTTTCTAAACGACGTTAGAAAGATAGACGAGAAGTACAACGCCAACTACCTGCACTCGGAATATAATTTTGTCGCAGCAAGTGCCACCATGGCGGCGAAGTGGGAGCAGTTCGCCGAGGACGGCGACCGCTACTACCTCCAGTACCGCACCGCCCACGATGACAAGGTACGACCTGAGCACGCCGCCCTCGATGGCGTGACACTCCCCATGAGCGACCCTTTCTGGGAGACCTACTACCCACCGAACGGATGGAATTGTTTTATACCTGGCACACCTGTACTCACCGCCAATGGCTGGAAGGATATCGTAAGTATCAAAAAAGGCGATTTAGTGGTCGGCGGCAGCGGTAACCTTCGTAAGGTAACAGCCACGCTTTCCCGTCCGTTCGAGGGTAACCTTGTTACTATCGTCACCAAAGGGGCGAAGACCACATGCACCCCAAATCACCGCTTCTGTACAAGGAGAGGATGGGTCGCTGCGGAAGACCTTCACAAGGGAGATATAATCATCCAGGTCGGCGAATATTCTGCGCTTCACCTGCTCGTTCACACAGTAGGCAACGCATACACCCTCTTGCGCTATGGCTTGATGTCGTGCGTAAGAAAGGGGAAAGCGGTTGCGTCCCTGGCAGTCAATCACAAGCCCGAACTCTTCGATAAAGAAGTCCACGACGTAACCTCTCATAAGCTTGCGCGTCTCGAATGGAATGCCCATTGCAACGAGGTGAGCGGACACGATTTCTTCGCTCTCGCTCATTGGCGTGTGCAGTGCGCTCATCCGCTCTGGATGAATCTTGCGAGCGGCAAGGGAGTTTTCGATCGCCTTCTTTCTTACCGATGGTCGACGAAAAGAAGTGGTAAGCTTCAACTTTTCCGCTATGCCACGAATGAGGCTGCTGTTCGCCTTGGTCTTTCCTTGGCGCACATGAAGACCCTTGGCGGCAAGCTCTTGGTTCGTTTGCGCAAGTCGCTTGCCTGCTTCCGCTCTCCGAGCTATGTTTCCGTTCCATTGGGTTCTGACGGCTTCGCTGCCATGCTTGATAGGGATTTGCAGCTCATCGAGGATGCGATGCACGGTCCTGCCGTTGACTCTCCAGTGATGGGCGAGCCATCTAAAGCTTCGCTGTTCGGTGACGTACCTGAGTTTTGCGGCATCAAGGATACTCGTACCTTCGATGGCTTCCACTCGTTCTTTGATTTCTTGAGAAATACCTTTCTTCATACTCGTTATGTGTTAGTCGAGGGCAAAGTTACAAAAAAGAAACGAGAAACCAAGGTCTTTAACCTATCTATTTCCGAGGACGAGTCATACATCGTGCCCATAGGTATTGCACATAACTGCCGATGCACCGTGGCTCAGGTACGCAAACAAAAGTACCCAGCCACCGACCATGCCGAGGCGATGAACCGTGGAGAGGAAGCATTGAGCGGCGACAAATTAGGCATGTTCCGCTTCAACCCCGGCAAGCAAGGCAAGGCGATGCCAGATTACAACCCCTACACCATCAAGCGGTGCAACGACTGCGATGTGGCAAAGGGAGGAGGGCTGAAGCTTGGATTTGTACCAGAAAATCAAGTATGTGCCTCATGTGTATTGATGTATAAATGTGCCAATGCTCGTAGTAAGGGTGGCAAGACTGACTTGACACAAGAAGAGCAAAATAAAATCTTTGCTAAGCCTTTCGCAGAGCAATTCGAAGAGAAGTATAAAGGAAAGACAGGAAGAGTAATGCAACACAAAATGGCATGTTCCAATGCTAAGGATTATTCTCGAGTTATGGATGTGGCAAAAGCTTTCGCCGATATGTTTGGTGACTGTCTTATTAATCCCGAAATCGACTTCAATGCCAAGGAGGGAAGGAAAGTAATATACAAAGACTTGCCTGAAGACTGCAAGGCTAACCCCGACCTATGGAACAAGTTTGGGTTTGTCGATGTTAAGTCTCCCGAGAAACCTATGAACTGTTGCCGCAACGCAAACCACGCTTCCGACGTTCAAAAAGCCTGCGTCTGCCTCACAGACCATTGCTTCAAGAAAGGTATCACGGAAAAGCAAATTGAGGATAGGAACAAAGCGATATGGAGTAGTAAACTATATCACCACGACTACATATTCTGGTATGTGAACGGAACCCTTAGAAAATACAAGAGACCAAAAGCGTAAGCTAATGGTCTCAGGTTCTGCAACGTCGTGCGCTGCTTTCAGTGGTTATCGTACACTCCCCACGCTGCAAAGATACAACAAATTTTCTAAACTCGCAAGAATATGAGCAAGAAAAATATAAATTACGATGATTTCGTAGAAAAATTCAAACCGAAGAAGACCACCGACGACTGCTATACACCGCCGATGGTATATGATGCTGTGCTCGGCTGGGCACGCAAGCACCTCGACATAGGCGACCGCCCTGTGGTAAGACCTTTCTACCCCGGCGGCGACTTCGAGCACTACGACTATCCCGATGACTGCGTGGTCATCGACAACCCTCCGTTCTCCATCTTTTCGAAGATCTGCGACTGGTACGTGGCGCATGACATCTCCTTCCTACTCTTCGCCCCCGCCATGTCCAGTATCCGAAAGAACTGTACCTACATCGGAGTATCATGCAACATCATCTACGAGAACGGGGCCAACGTGAACACGGCGTTCGTTACCAATATGATGGGCAACCTCATCTGCACCACCGCACCCGAGCTGTTTGATGCCGTCAAGCTAGCCAACGACACCAATCAGAAACAGCAGAAGAAAACCTTGCGCAAGCTATCCTTTCCCGATTGCGTACTCAGAGCCACCACGCTCCACACCATGAGCCGAGCCGGCGTAACGTTCAAGGTAAAAGCAGGGGATGGCTGCGTGGTAAATCAAGCGTGCGAGGGAAAGAGCGAGTTCGGAAACTCTATTTTATTAAGCGAGAAGCTGGCGGCAGAGAAGCTGGCGGCAGAGAAGCTGGCGGCGGAGAAACTGGTGGCAAAGAAGCTGGCGGCGGAGAAGCTGGCGGCGGAGAAACTGGCGGCAGAGAAGCTGGCGGCAGAGAAGCTGCAACTGACCGAAAAGTCGAAGGAAATAATCAAGACTTTAAACAGCCCCTACTAGCGACTGACGCTCGCCCCTATTAGGGACTGAAATCAAGCCCCACAAGGGTAAGCGTAACAAAAATAGTAATAAGCACAAGGAAGAGACCGCCGTTAGAACGGTCTTATAACATAGTACTAACAATCTTAAAAAGTAAAAGCAAATGATCAATTACAGCATTGCGATGATGGGCAACCCTGCCAAGCAGGAAGACCCAAAGAAGGCCTACGGAGTGGCTCAGTACTCCGAGAAGATGTCGCTCGAACAGTTCAGCGAACACATCAGCGACCACAACAGCGTGTATGATGCCGAGGACGTGCAAGCCATCCTGGGCAAGGCGGTGAAGTGCCTCAGAGAGATGCTCCTGGCAGGCAAGAAGGTGGAACTCGGAAAGCTGGGTGAGTTCTACATCACGCTGCAAGGCAAGGGCACGGAACAAGCCAAGGACTACAACCCGGACAACTGCGTGGAAAAGGTGAACGTGGTGTGGACTCCTGGCAAGAGCTTCGAGAACCTGAAGAAGGACGCTACCTTCAACTTCGTGGCGAGCCGTGACGAGCAAGCCGAGGCGAAGCGCAAGGCAAAGGCCCAGGGTACGGAACCATCGGACAACCCATCGGGCGGCACAAGCGGCGGTGGCTCTGGTAGCACCGACACGGGCGGCTCTGGCTCCGGCGACGGTCCTACCGAGTTGTAGTCACACCCCTTATCACAAGTTTCAGCCATGTTTAATCAAAAAGGGCTGCACCTCGCCAGGTGCAGCCCTTCGTCTTGCATTATATTTGCAATAATTATTAACCCATTCAGTCTCCGCATCGTATTTGTTGATTCTTTGTCATTAGATCATGCGAAAATAATAAAAGTATTGTAACCTATGACGTAATATGTATATGTATGATGAAAGTATTTGTCACCATTGCTTGTAGTACTTCACGTGGAATGCGTCGATATTCTCCAGCAACTCCCCATGGTCGTGGTTGGTCAGCGTCAGGTAGGGGTAGCGCACCTGGTAGTCAACGCATCTGAAAATATCCGACAGTGCATTCCAAATATCCTCTCCCAACTTGAAAGAGAGATGGTAGGCCTCGTCGTTCCAGTCGGTCACGACATGGAGTCTGATGTCGCCCGAGCCCTCGCAACTCCTACCGAACTCGGTCGCCTTGAACTGCGCCCACTGTATCTCCCCGAACTCGATGAAGACCGCAGGACGCTCGAACGGCACGCCCTCGGAGGCATAGGGCACGTCTTGATTATACAAGCCCACGTGTGCCACGATGGGCACACAAGACTCGATGGCTTGCTTGATGTCTGTATATAGCTTTTCTCTTGGATCCATAATTGATGATTGATGATTAATGATTTACAGTTTTAATTGGTTGAAATATTCCGTGAGGTTGTCTTCGATGATGGCGGTCACTTCCTTCTCCACTTCGGGAGCCATGCCCAGGAACGCACGCTTGGGTATCTTGATGTTCTTGCCCACCTTCATCAGAGCCATCGCACGCCAGAACTCGGCGTTTTCTGACAGTTGTCGGTTCTTCTTGTTCTGCCTTGGCGCTCCATTCTTCCCGAAGGAGACCGAGCCTGTCGCCTCGTAGTACTTCGCCCAGAAGAACCGCTTCATGCGAGGAGTCACCTTGATTTCTCCACCCTCGTTGTGGATGGCGGCATAGGGTGAGGTGCTGTAGAACGTGATGGAGGTAGCGTCGCTGCGGCTCATGATGCTGCGCCTGAGGTCGCCCGAATCCACCAAGATGTGGCCATCGCCCCTTATCGGGCTTCTGCGTCTCTTCCAAGCCTCGGTAAAGAACCCTTGTCGCTCGAAGTTCTTGTCGAACTCACCGCCAAGTTCCACCCGAATGTCGGAAAGGATTCGCCTGGTCACAATGCTCAAATCATTATTAGCCATGTTTTTTCACTCTTCACTTAATCAAGGAATTTCAGGAAGGGCTCGTCAACCTCGGAAATCTCGTTCCTTGGGTCGGCACTGGCATTGAGGATATTGTACAGTTGCCGCTCACTGATGGCATACACCGGGTAGATGTACTGCCTCCAGATCTCACGATTGGATATGCCAAGCTTGACATATTTGTCGTAAATAGCGTTGATGTCGGCAACTCGCTTCTTGTAGCTCAGTCCGTGCCTCTTGCGATACTTTCTCAAGGTTATCTCACCCTTCCTTACTTTTGAACTTAAAACATAATAGAAAATGCAACTATCTCTTTATTCGCCCTCGCTACTTGCGTCAGGCGATTCTTCACTCTTGCCGTCAGATTCTTCACTCTTCACTCTTCCCTCTTCACTTACTACCATGCGGCAGAAGCTAGGCTCCAGGCGTCTCCAGAAACCGAGCTCTGGGTCACGCTCGAAGAAGTAGTAGTTGACGGCGGTCTTCTGTACCACGTTCGACTCCTTGAAGAGCGTCATGATGTCGGAGTACTCCGAGTCGCCGAACTTGTCCTCCAACTCGTAGAGCTTGGAGATGCTCTTGTAGTCGAGGTCGCCAGCCTGGTTGCGCTCCAGGAGCGTCATGGCGAGTTGGTACATCGGGTCATCCTTGCCCTTCTCGCTCTTCTGCATGTACTCCTTGAGGTAGTTCACCAGCCGCTCGGCTGCGAGGTCGGCACGCTCGTCGAAGCCCTTCACCTTGTTGCTCGCTATGAGCAAGCGGAAGTCGCCGTCGGTGATGGTGTAGCTGCGCTGCGCATCGTATTTCACCTGTCCGTACTGGCGCATGATGGCGGTGAAGGCAAGCACCTCCTTGGCGAGCCACTGCTTGAAGCTCTTGGTGTCGCCGATGACATCGATGAGGTTCTCCTTGACCTTCTCCATGAACTCATGGCGAAGACCCTCGTAAGCGTCTCGCTTGTCCTGTCGGCTGTTCTTTACCTCAGCGTTGAGCTGTTGTCTCAAGACCTCCTTCTGTTCCTCGGTAAGCCGGGAGAGGTCAACTGGGTTTGATTGATTGTTCTGTTCCATAATTCACTAATATAATTTGCGATTGATGTATATTGTCAGAAGAGCAAGAGAATTGCCTTTCACTTCGTCCGGCGAACGCTGTTTCTTCACTCTTCACTCTTCGTTCTTCACTCCTAAGTCCTCCCTTGCGCTTGATGGCCCGCAGCTTCAACTGCAGGGCTTCCAGTTCGGGGATGCCTAACTGCGCGAACTCCTTGCCGCATATCCTCGGATGTCGGCAGAAGTCGTTGATGCGCTGCCAGTCCTTGGTATCTACACCCACCTCCTGCATCAGGTGGAGGGCGATGGAGCGGTGTCGCTTGCGCTGGTCGCCGTAGCCGCACATGTTCTCCAAGGCCTTGCACATATCGGTGTATTCCCGACTCTTCATTTCAGAAAGATGTGTGGTGCGACCCTTCGTGTACGTGGAGACGAAACCCTCTTTCTGTTCTTCATCATTACCATAATGCGGTAATCGATTGAAGGCGGCGTAAAAACGCCTGTAGTTCTTAATCTGTCCTGCCATCTGTACTTCTTGATATTGGTTTGTAGCTGATATATCATACTAACTTCGTTTGAACATCGTTAAAACCATGTTATAAACCACTTTCCTGTTTACCTTCCGTCCACCCTTTAGCGATGAACTTCGGGAATACGCCCCCTGCGCCTATAGTTGGTGTAGTCGAAGAAGTTGTTACGAAACTCCTGTACGGCATCCTCAACGTCCTCTACCAGACTATCTTTCTCTAGGATGGGCATGTCGTCCAGGCAGAGATAAATCCTGCCAGTGAACTCCCTCACCTGGATGCGATGCATCGCCTCCTCCCATATCTCATGCTCCATGCGCATGACCTTCTTGCGGTGGTATTCCGCACCCACCTTGTGCCACCACTGCTGGATGGCGAATAGTATTCTCTTCATATCGTTAATGGTTTAAAAATTCTTCATTCCTCACTCTTCACTCTTCATTCCTCACTCATCACTTAGACCCCATCCAGCAGATAATCATCCGTGCCCAAGTACTCAGCCCTCATTGCGTCAGCGTTGAGAGCGCTCATGCGACCTGCCAAATCCTCGAATATCTGCGCCTGGTCCAGATAAGAGAAGTCGCCAGTCTTCTGCTTGACGAACTCCATAATCTCATTGATCACCTCTTCCATAATCCCAAAGTTTTTTACTTTTTTACCTTTTTACCCTTTTACCTTTCAAAGATTGTTCGTCGCCTGTATGATGCCGTCCTGCCATACCTTGAAGCAGTTGCCTATCCCTGGCACGAAACGACCCAGACACATCGCCTTGTATTCCTTCACCCTCACCTTGACACCGGCGAGGTATTTCAACCTGACCGCTCCCTTGCCAAGCGGCTCGCTCTTCTGCTCCTGCGAGATGAAGATGAAGCACTTGCGAGGGAACTCGTCTATCAGGGCGGCTGCCTGGGTGTAGTCCCATCCTGCCATCTGCTGTGCCATCTGGAAGGAGTCGATGATGACGAACTTCGGACTCTTGCGCTTGCTAAGCCGCTCCCTCAGCCCTTCCATATCGGCATCGGTGATCACCCGGAACTGGGTCTCCACTTCCTCCATGTGGAATCGGCGGATGCGCTGTTGGAAACTCATGCTCACCTTCTCCTCCAGCGAGACGTAGAGCACTCTGCCATACTCGCAGAGCTTCTTGGCAAGCTGCATCACAAAGCTGCTCTTCCCTCCAGCACTCGGACCGTGTATCAGCCACGTGTCGGTAATGTCGGGCTGTCCGAACGCCTCCTCCCATTCTCCTGTCCACGGTATCGACTGATAAGTCATCTTGGCTATCTCCCGTGGGTTGTATGCTCTCTTTGCCATTCTTCACTCTTCACTTAATTTAATCTTCTCCAGTTCCGTGTAGGTGCGGCGCAAGCTACCCTGCGTCTGTCTCACGATGTCAGCCACGTTGTAGCCCTCCGGTGCATTCACCTTCGCCACGATGGCGGCTTGCTTCAACAGGAACTTCTCTCGCTCCTTGCTATCGTCGGGTGTCACCTTGCAGTACCTGCCACCGTAGCGGCTCAGCATCTCGGTATAGCCCACCTTTTTGCAGTCGATGGAGCGGTTGATCTTCTCCTTCAGTCCGTCGGCTCCCATCATGTACCAGCCGCAGCAGTGCTCGGTGGCGTTCCAGAGGGCCTTGAGTTCAAGGAATGCCTCGTACTGTAGGTCGCCTGCCTCGTCGAGGATGATGAGCGGTGTGTCGATGGAGCGAAGGTAGTAGGTGAGGTCCTCATAGACATCGCCGTAGGTTCCCTTGCTGTCCAAGCCGAACTCGGCGGCTATCTTGCGAATGAGTCGGCGCTTGGTCTTCACCTGCGAGCAGTCGATGTAGATGGCGTTCTTGTGACCCTTCACGTAATACTTGGCGGTGTAGGTCTTGCCAATGTTAGGCTCGTCGCAGAGGATCATCGAGAGGGCGGAGCCTTGCGCCGCCTCCAACTGTGCCATCACGATGAGAAAGGTCTCCGTCTTGGCGGTCTTCCAGTCGATCTCGTGGCGCAGGTTCACCCCCAGGCGACGTGCCAGGCGAATCCAGTTGGCATCACTGAGCGTGCGGTCCATCTGACCTTGCTTCACCAAGCTGTACACCGAAACCGATACGCCCAATACCTTGGCGTGTTTCGAGTCGCTGTCGTAGAGCTTGCGGTTCTCCACGATGGCAGCGAGTATCTTCTTCTTTTGTTCTGTTGTAATCATGTTCTATCTATGTTTTAAGTTCGTTATAATAATATAGTCAGCTCTCTTTTTTTTACCTTTTTACCTTTTTACCTTTTTACCTTTAAAAAGGGTGAAGCCCCCGGCTCGCACTTCCCCGACATCGTTATGATAGTTTGTGAGAAGTTTGCGAAGTTCCGAAGAACGGTTCCGTGCGAACCATCAGGCTTCTATAGTTATGGACTTTCTGCCTAAATCATTTCCCTCGCTCGCCTGATGATGTCCTCTTCGGACTCATCGCTGGCAAGGAGAGTGTCTATCTCGTCATCATCCTCACTCCCTAGAACGGGAGGTGAGTCAGTATGTACGGTGCTATCCACTCCCAGTGGTTTCTCCTCGCATACCAAGGAGTCGGCTCCTTGATGTACACCGATCCTGTCGCCCACCAATGCATCCACCGTTTTAAGCTCGGATGGCGAAACCGCATCTGGTGGTTCTGCCGTGAGCTCTTGGATTTCTTTCTTACGTTCTGCTTCATACTCTATCTTATTTATATTAACAATAGCATTTTTATCAACAATAGCATTTGAATTCTTCACTCTTCCCTCTTCACTCTTCACTTCCAAAGCTTCCATGGTCCCCACCTTCGGCACCATGATGCTGTCGGTGTATTCGTTGAACTCCCTCACCTTCTTCTGCTGGTGGTAGAACTTCCGCTTGTCCTCGTCGGTCTGTTCCGCCATCACTCGGTTGTAGGTCTCCACTCGCTCCACCTGGTCGATGTACCTGTCGCCTTGGAAGATGAACACGTCCTGCGGCTTGCCGTCCTCGTCGGGTAGGTAATAAGCCGTCACCTTGTAGTTGTTCGGTGCAAGCTTCTCCAATACCTCTGGTTTCGAGAGCCACCAGTCTTCGTAGGCTACCCTCACGGTGGAGTTTCTTCTGACGGATGTCTCCACCTTCTCGCCGATGTATCTAGCGAGGGTCACGGCATCGAACGGCTTGAGCTGTGGGTTGATGTTCTCCATCAGCACGTCCCATCGGGTCATGCCCTTGTATTTCTTCTGGTTCGGGTGGAGCGTGTGGTTCCACTCGTAGTTGTCTCTTCTGTCATCGGCAACGAGCTCCTCGAAGCTGTAGTACTCCTTATCCTCGTAGGTGTCGTTGGAGGCGTCCGATATTTTCTTGCTCTCGGCTCTCCACTTCCACTTGCCGTAGAAGCGGCCGATGCCGGTATGGTTGCGGTGTATGACGCGGCGCTTCTTCGCACCGTTCATCGCCTCTGCGTATTTCTCCTGGGAGTTCAGCGGCGCACAGAAGCGCACGTGGCTGAACACCGTGCCCTCTTGCAGGAGGGTGTACTTGTAGTCGGTCATCAAGTGATTCTCCACCTCGATGCCGGCAGGGATGCCCCAGCCGTGCTTGGCTATCAGCCTGAACATATCCCGGAAGCAGTCTCTCACCAAGTACTGGTCCTTGTCTCTCGAATAGGAGGCTCCTATCACGCACTGGCTCACCACATCGTAGGCATAGTAGGCTTTCACTCGGAGCCTGGTGTCCTTCAGCTTTCGGGTCAGATCCACGTCATCCATGGTGATCTGACTCAGCGAGTACTCGCCTTGATGGCGGTGCATGTGAGGCATCGCCTCGTGCATGTAGCTGCTCCAGCTCAACTGGCTCTTGTCCCATATCAGTCGGTTCTTCGGCTTGTTGAGGATGTTCCTTATCGTGGAGTCCGACAGGCTCTTTGGGTTGCCGTCCTTGTCGCAGAAGTCCTCGGGGTTGAAGAGTTCGCCTGTGTTGATGTCATATACGTCCAACTCGCCGCATACGAAGGCATCGTAGAGGTCCTTGACCTGCGAGTTGTACGGCTTGTTAGGCAACAGCTGCAAGCCCATCACCAGTTTCTCGGTCTTCAAATCGACCTTGCGTGTGTTCTGGTTGCCGAACTTGCCGCTTATCAGCACTCCGTAGCCGCCCTTCTGGTATTCGTTCACCTTCTTGCGGAAGCGAAGCATCGACTCTGGCAAGGTGTGGTGGTACTCTTCCTTTAGCAGGGCGATGACCTGCGCCATCATGCTCCAGTCGTATCGGTCGCCCATCAGTTTCTTGTAAGTGGAAGCTCTGTCGTAGAGCTTGATGCAGGTGTTGAGCACCGATGCGTTCACCACGTACTCCTGTATCTTGTCGGGCGTGAGGTCGAGTCCCGTCTTGCGGCGATCGCTGAAGAAGACCCTGGCGTTCTGATCCACCTCATAGTTGGACACCACCCATCCCCGAAGCCTTACCTCGGGACCGCCCGGAAACTCTTCCTCCACGACTTTCTTGTATTTGGTGGGCAGGCTATCTACGGCAATCAGTGCCGTGCAGCCGCTTGCGCCGCCACCCCTGCGCACCACGTCGATGCGGTTTCTCGCCGCCATCGCCTTGTAGTTCGACTGGCTCATGATGCCACGATCGAACAGCTCAGGGGCTGATATGCAAAGTGTATTACCGTAGTATTCCATTGTTATTAATCAGTTATTCCTCACTTGTAAAATAGTTCCAGTGCTTACCCATGTAGATACCCACTGTGCCACTCACCGCCATGATAACCATGGACAGAAGAAACATTCCCTCAAAGCTCATCTCAATGCTTGCCATAATCCTTGCCTCCTATGAATTAAATATTAAACACTAATTGTTCTCGATTTCTTCGTGCTTCACGATGTTGTAGCGGTCCCATGTCAGCAGCACTCCTCGCTTCATTCGTTCGGCATAACCGGGAGACTTCATCTTCTCGGCATCCTCGGCAGACCATATCGCAGCTGCATTTTGCAGCAAGGCAAGCTCCCTTACCTTGATGTTGTCGAAGCTCACCATCGGCACTCCTTTCCACAAGAGAGTGGCATCGCCCGTACGCTTATCTACCTCTATCATCGCCCCATTGGGGAAGTACTGCCTCATGTAGCCGTCGCAGTCGTGAATGGTTTCCACCTCCTTGCCCACCACCATCATGATGCCGCCCTTCTGGAGGGCATAAGAGCGAATGCGCTTGGCCTTGTCGCTCATGCCGTTGGTGGAGTCGAAGCGCAGCGCATAGCTGATCATCTGCTCCGTCACGCCGAACGCCTTCTTGATGTCCTGGCGCACCGCCTTGGTTATGTCTATATACTTTTTCATACGCTGTTATAATGTTGTTATAACAGGGTTTAAAGGTCTTTTTACCTTTTTACCCTTTTACTTTTTTACTTTTTATATTCGTGGGGCTGGGCGGAGTCGAACCGCCATTCTCCCGAAAATTACCATGCAGTTATCGGTTGTCGAGCTCCAGTGTTTTTTAATGTCATCCACTCTCCATACCGAAGCGAGCCTTATCCGTAAGCCATTTAACTCCATTCTCGGCTCGCTCCACCGTGCGCCCTGCATTCCAGCCATCCCCGTTTGGCCGCATCGGATATTTTCATTATCTTTGCAGCCGATTAACGTTTAACATTTTAAAAACACTACTTATGAAGTACATAATTCGTATAGCGATTGTAGATTGGTCAGAACCCAACGAAATCGAGAAGTATAGGCGCGACCTAATGTCGTTTTGCCGTATTGCGCAAATACGCAAACCGGTATCACAGATGTCAGCAACTGGGGATTCCTTTGCAATCGACCTATCAGGTCTTTGCGAACATACACAGCTTCTGTGGCTCCATTTACTATGCGATCTTGCTGCGCTGAATGCACACTACAGCACCGAGCTTGTAGCTCTACCTGACTCTTGGCCGCTAAATAAGCTGCCTGAGGGTTAATGTTCGTTTTCATCTTTAATCTCTTTTATCGATGGACGGGGCTTGCACTCGTCCATCGTGGTTTAACATTTTCGTGGGGAGTAGGGGAATCGAACCCCTTCGGCGGTCAAATTTCAGAGATGCACGCCCTATAGGAGGCAAAGGCGTGGCAATACTTATCAGTTGCACTCTACCATGTCGCTGCAACCACACTCCCCAGTGTGGCGGTCTTTCCCGCCTGCCATCCCGTCTTTCCGGGCCGCCATTCCTACGTTTTGAAAGATGCCCGTCTTTCCGGGCCGCCATTCCTAGGTTTCAACTGTTGCTCGTCTTTCCGAGCCGCCATGCGAGGTTTTTTCGCTAAACGCGAAGGTTTTCCAGAGCCTCAATCGGGTGGGAAGTCGGGGAGTCGAACCCCGCTCTTGGCTTCATAACTCTTCT